>Ga0180438_10005784_pt1 | contig 17017 bp, 6 predicted proteins | sample SS_ome_12_FD_132455 | JGI IMG/M metagenome (GOLD analysis project Ga0180438, IMG submission 132455) | Hypersaline lake sediment archaeal communities from the Salton Sea, California, USA - SS_3_D_2 metaG | ecosystem: Environmental > Aquatic > Non-marine Saline and Alkaline > Hypersaline >...
GTCAGATCTGCTATGCTTGCAATACAAGAGAAAGTGAGGGAAATCAAACAGAGTGACTTGAAGAACGATTTATTACCTCTATTTGAACAACGCACATTTATTGAAGAATGGATAGCATCTTTTCACGAAAATTTTGAGGAGTATTTACAGTATTATATTTAGTGATTTGAGTGTTTAACCTCAGACTCAGATTATGGTGGGGATTGGCTGCCTTGAAGCCATAGGTGAAAGAATTCTGATAAAATTTCTGAACTTCAAAATTTCAAACCTTTAAGTACTGTAAACTGTCAGCTTAGCTAAACGATCAAGTTCTATACGCTAACCTGGTCCCTACAGGACTGGGACTCATAGTGCGAAGGTCGCATGGTTCGGCGGATGGAGAACATCCGGTCCTGTTCCGCCCACTGGAGAAACCCCATATGCGGGGTTTTCGCCTTTTCTTACAATAGCTTGTTTCACCACTCCTGAATGAGTTACCAGCCGGAGTCCAGAAATGTTGGCTGTCTTACAAAGACGCAATTACGGATTGTTATGGGTGGCGCAGCTTATTTCTATGATCGGCGACTGGGCGATGTTTACAGCGCTCCCATTCTTTGTTTACAAACTGACCGGTTCTGTGCTTGCCACCGGTGGAATGTTTATGATCCAGGTTGTTCCCTCGCTGCTTTTTAGTTCGCTGGCAGGGGTATTTGTAGATCGCTGGGATCGCCGTTGGACGATGATTGGCTCGAGCCTCACCCGTGGTGCGGTACTCGTGATCCTGTTCGGTGTACGTTCCGCCGATTTAATCTGGCTTGTTTATCTCGCTGGTTTCTTAGAATCAACTGCCAGCCAATTCTTTGGACCTGCAAACAATGCGCTGCTGCCAACACTGGTGGAGGAAGATCAACTCCTCACTGCCAATTCACTTGACTCCCTGGGTGAGAACAGTGCTCGTTTGATCGGGCCGGCGCTTGGGGGAGCTCTTCTGGCGGCGATTGGCCTTCAGGGAGTGATCCTCTTTGACATCGGCACCTACCTGTTGGCAGCATTCTTGATGTACCTTATACGAGTCCCAACGGTCATAGAAGAGTCACTCTCGTCCGAAGATCCCTCGGCAGCGGGTGCGCTGCGCACATTCTGGGTAGAGTTCACTGGAGGCTTGAAACTCGTACGCGATATGCCGGCCCTCTCACGGATTTTTATTATCCTCGTCATCGCCATGCTGGGTGACAGCATCCTTACCGTACTGTTGGTGCCTTTTTATCAGGATGTTGTTGGCGTGGGATCAACCGAATTTGGTATGGTGCTAACGGTGCGAGGATTGGCGGGTATACTCGGTGGGCTGGTGATGGGTCGGGTTGGAAGTCGATTTACACCCAACAAATTAATCCCCTTTGGTCTGATCGCCACCGGCTTGGGGATCGTGGGCATGGTCTTTTGGCCTCAATACCTGGCTACATTGGGATTAATGATCATCATCAGCGTGCCTTTGATGGCCTGGTTGATCAGCAGTCAGACCTGGCTGCAGACGTATTCCCCCCGTGAGTTCCTCGGGCGAGTCTTTGGTGCATATGGGACGTTAAGCGCCCTTTTGATGCTGATCGGGATGACTTTCGCCAGCGGTCTGGGTGATACACTCGGGATCTCTAACACGCTCTATTTTGGCGGTGGGATTTACATCCTTTCTGGGATACTGGCATCTGTGTTACTGCGATCCATTCGACAAACAAAAGGGGAAATCACTTAAGTGAGAGGCACAATAGACTGTTGATCCACCAGATTTACATAGATAAGGTCGCATGGTCCGGCGGATTAAAATCCGAACCTGTTCCGCCCACAAAAAAGCCCCCGTGGTTGGGGGCGTATATTCTCAGGTTTTAGGACACACGGCTCACGAGATCCCTGAATCGAGACCCTGATGGCGCAAAGATTTGGAATTTATATCTCGCGCTGAGCAATGACCTTATCAAAGCAATCCCGGATCTGATGCGCCATGTCCTTCACTTGAGGTTCCGACAAAATGGTCTGGTGAAAGGCCGGGATTTCGTAGAGTTCAAGTTCTCCCTCAACCAGAGGGCCCCACCCCAAGGTCGGGTCCGGGATGATTCCTCGAGGTTGGTGGCTGGCACGGAAGATGGCCACATGCCCTCGGTAAGGTTTCGCCTCGTAATTCCAGAAGGCTTGCCTGTTCATCCAGGCCACTTTCTCTAAAGCATAGACAAGCGAATGTGCGAATTTGCTCTCTGATTGGCCAAATATTGTTTCAAGCTTTCTTTCGATCTGAGATTGTACAATCTCCCTCAGCCGCTCTATTCGATCCCCGATGTAAATCATCTTGGTTTTCAGGCCGGGCTTCACGAAATTGCTCCCCTCATAGTGGATCCTGTCCATAGAACGGTAGATCCAACGGTGAAGTCGGGTTGTTTTTGGGGGATAGGTATAGTAATTCTGGTGACGGGTCTGGATCATGACCAGCAGGGCTATTTCTTCACCTTCTTCCTGCAGTTGCTGTGCCATCTCATACGCGATGGTGCCGCCCATGCAAAAGCCCCCCAGAACGTAAGGACCTTTGGGCTGGATCGAGCGGATTTCCTGGATGTATTGCTGCGCCATCTCTTCAATGCTTCGATAATCCATTGGTTCACCACTCAGCCCCTCCGATTGCAGACCGTAGATCGGTTGATCCTTGCCGATGTGAGTGGCCATAGCACGATAATCGATAACATTGCCACCTTCAGCATGCACACAGAAGAGAGGTGGCCTAGCCTCCCCAGATTGAATCTGGACCAGTGGGGACCAGGAAGCCGTCCATTGTTTCACACGTACAAGATCAGCAAGTTGTTCGATGGTGGGTGCCTCGAACAGGGTCGCAAGAGGAAGCAAGCGCCCGAAAGACTTGTTGATTTGTGCAAATAGATTGACAGCAAGCAGGGAGCTTCCACCCAAGTCGAAGAAATCGTCGGAAATTCTCACGTGCTCCACGCCAAGGATCTCCTCCCAGATCCTCGCAAGCTTTCGTTCGACATCATCTCTGGGAGCGCCTTCATACGTGAGTTCTTTTCGGGTTTGCGTTTGATCTTCTGTTAGAATTTCTTCAACAGTCTCTGTAACGGAGGTCGTTGAAGCCGAGGAACCATAAATCGCTGGAGTCACGCCATCAATCCAGAATCGCTTTCGTTCAAAGGGATAGGTTGGTAGAGCCAGGCGTTTTCGCTTCCCATCGTCATGGACTCCAGACCAATCAATCTGGATGCCTTCCAGCCAGAGTTTCCCCAAAGTTTCCAGGATAAAGATCGTATCCAATTTTTCTTCCTTGGGATGACGGATCGAGGTCAGTATGGCATGCTCTTTCATTTTGCTGGGATGCTGCTTTGCAAGCGTGCCTAGCGTTTGCCCGGGCCCAACTTCGAGGAGTACTCGATCGGGCTTTTGCATCAACTCATGCAGGCAATCCGAGAATCGCACGGTTTGACGCAGGTGTTTCGACCAGTAGCTTGGGCTTAGGGCCTCATCGTTGGTGATCCATGTCCCTGTGACGTTGGATACGAAGGGGACCACTGGTGGTTGTGGATTGGCGTCCTTGACCATAGCTGAGAATTCATCCAGGATCGGGTCCATCATCAGGGAATGAAATGCGTGGGACGTGTGAAGTCTGCGATACCCAACCTCATTCTGCGTAAGCTCCTTCTCCAACCTCTCGATCTCTACAGTTTCTCCGGATAAGACACAAATGGAAGGTCCATTGATCACGGCCAGAGAAAGTCTGGAATCCAGATATGGCTTGATCTGCTCTTCAGATTGAAGTATAGCCAGCATTGAGCCGCCTGGAAGACCCTGCATGAGACGCCCCCTGGCTGCCACGAGAGCAAGGGCGTCCTCCAGTGAAAATACCCCGGCTAAACATGCGGCCACATATTCCCCGATGCTATGCCCGACGAAAGCCGAAGGTTGGATACCCCAGGACATCCATAATTTGGCAAGGGCATACTCGATGGCAAATAGCGCTGGCTGCGTAACGGATGTTTGTTTTAACCTTTCATCAGCATCCTCTCTGGCTGTATCGATGGGGTAGATAGCATCTAACAGATTGAAGGAAAGGTAGTTTTCGAGCAGCTTCGAGCAGAGATCCATTTCAGTTCGGAAGGTTGGATTTCCCTGGTAAAGGTCCAAACCCATGTTGACATACTGCGATCCTTGCCCCGAAAACATGAAGACGACATCCTTGTTTGCTGGATCTTGATAGGATTTAAAGACGCGTTTTGGGTCTCGAACCTCAAGGGCATTTATCGCATCCTTATGATCCTTACAAACGATCGCCTGTCGATGGTCAAAAACCTTCCTTCCGACCTGTAGTGTGTAGGCGACATCGGCAATGTTTAGATCCGGGTTCACTTTTAGATACTCAACTAAATTCTCTGTAGCACTTTGTAAAGCCGTATCCGTCCTGGCTGAAAGGACCAGCACCTGCGGGGAGGAGGAGCGTGCTGATGCTTCAATTACTGGTGCCTCTTCCAGAATGATATGACAATTGGTGCCTCCCACTCCCAGTGAACTCACCCCAGCCCTGCGTGGAAGGTTCTCTGGTTCCCATTCCATGAGTTCGTTATTCACATAGAATGGGCTATTCTCGAAGTCAATCTCCGGATTAGGGTTTTGGAAATGTAGCGTTGGCGGGATCATTTTATGTTTGAGCGTTAGCGCGGTCTTAATTAACCCCGTGATACCTGCAGCTGCGTCAAGATGTCCATAGTTAGATTTACCAGAACCAAGAGCGCAAAAGCCCTTCTTGTCCGTGTGGATTCTAAAGGCTTTGGTCAATGCAGCCACTTCGATTGGATCACCCAGAGTCGTTCCTGTACCATGGGCTTCGATAAAGGATATTGAATCAGCTTCTACTCCGGCATTGGCAAGGGCCTGAATGATCACATCCGATTGACCATCCACACTTGGTGCGGTAAAACCAGCTTTCAATGAGCCATCATTATTTACTGCTGATCCTTTGATAAGTGCGATGATGTTGTCCCCATCCGCGACTGCATCCATGTATCGCTTGAGCACAACAGTTCCCACGCCACTACCAAAAGGAGTGCCTTTTGCACCGGCATCGAAAGCCCTGCAATGGCCATCTGGTGAGCGGATACCTCCCCTGTGATACATGTAACCGACTCGGTGCGGAACTTGAACCGTTACTCCGCCTGCTAATGCCATGTCACACTCGTGGTTTAATAAACTTTGGCAGGCGAGATGAGTAGCGACCAGCGAAGTTGAACAGGCGCATTGAATCGTGAGACTGGGTCCCCTCAAGTTCATCTTGTACGAAATACGCGTGGCCAGGAAGTCTTTGTCATTTCCGATTAATGTCGGTAAAAAATCTGAGACAAGGTGTGGAAGAAGACCACCGAATAGCAAGTAAGTGTTTATGCTTGTGCCGGCAAAGACTGCGATTGGATTGGGATATCTATTTGAGTCATACCCTGCATTCTCCATGGCTTCCCAGGCACTTTCAAGGAAGAGGCGGTGTTGGGGATCCATGAGTTTGGCTTCCCTGGGAGAGTAACCAAAAAAGGATGCATCGAAAAATTCAGGATCATCAAGGATTGGTGCGGCTTTTACATAGTCGGGATTATCCAACAAATCAGGCTCGATCCCTGCATCAAGTAATTCTTCATCAGAGAAAAAGGTTACCGTTTCTTTCCCGGAATAGAGATTCTCCCAAAGTTCTTGGATGTTTTTTGCACCAGGGAAGCGTCCGGCCATGCCAATGATTGCAATGTCAAAATCATGATTGCTACTGGATGTTTCAAAGGAATTCATCTCTGCTTATCCCTTTCGCCTATCTTGTGAGTTCGTCGTCTGATCAAAGTTTCTCGACGTGCTTTCGCTCGATCAGAACTTTCCTGCATAATGCGTTGACCATCATGATCTGAGATTTGACTGAGGTAGAGACTTAAAGTACGGATTGTTGGGAATCGGAAGAGATCTGTGATGGAAATTTCCTTCTCTACCATATCTCGTATTTGGTTATAAGCAAGGGCGAGGAGCAATGAATGACCTCCCAGGTCAAAGAAATTTTCGTTGACGCCTACCCTTTCAACTTTTAAAACATCCACCCAGATATCAGCGATGGCCTTTTCCAGGTCATCTTCTGGTGGGAGATAAACCCTCTCCGATTGTTCTTTCCAGTCCGGAACTGGTAAATTTTTCCGGTCCACTTTCCCATTGGGTGTCAGAGGTAAAGTATCCAAATGTACGAAAGCTGAGGGGATCATGTGTTCGGGGAGTTTCTCGCTCAGGAAATTTCGCAATTCTTCGATGTTAGGCGGCAACAGCGTTGAAGAAACGCAGTACGCCACCAGACGTTTATCGCCGGGCACATCCTCGCGTGCTACAACCACGACCTCACGAATTTGTTTATGTTGGCTCAACACTGATTCGATCTCCCCCAGTTCGATACGAAAACCTCGTAGTTTCACCTGGTGATCAAGGCGACCAACAAACTCAATATTGCCATCGGGGAGAAAGCGGACCAAATCCCCCGTTTTATAGAGGCGTGCTTCTGGATCAGCGATGAATGGATCCGGAATAAATTTCTCTGCTGTCAAATCCGGTCGGGATAAATAACCTCTAGCAACTTGAACGCCTCCAATGTGCAGTTCACCAAGTACGCCAACTGGGACCGGATTTAGACTACGATCGAGGATATAAAGCTGGGTGTTAGCAATAGGCCGCCCGATAGGCACAATTTTTAAGTCGCTATCTCTTCGACACGCCCAATGACTGACATCGACAGCAGCTTCCGTAGGACCATAGAGATTGTGTAATTCTGCATCGAGTCGGGAAAAAAAACGATTTTGTAAATCAAAAGGCAGGGATTCACCGCTGCAAATAACGCGCTTCAAGGAGATACATTTCTGAACATCCCGGTCTTCAAGGAAGATCTGCAGCATGGAGGGGACGAAATGAATGGTTGTGATTTCCTGATCCAGGATTGTTTTAACCAGATAGGAACTATCCCTGTGGCCACCGGGACGGGCTACGATTAATTGTGCTCCGAACAGCAGCGGCCAGAAAAACTCCCACACCGACACGTCGAAACTGAAAGGAGTTTTTTGTAAGACTCTATCTTTCTCTGTCAATTGAAACGCATCCTGCATCCAGAGAAGACGGTTTACGATCCCGCGATGAGTGTTCATCGCGCCTTTTGGTTTTCCCGTTGATCCTGATGTGTAAATGACATAGGCTAAATTCTCTGCCATTACCCCGCTATTCGGATTATGATTGGCTTCTTTGGTTATGGTATCCCAATCGGTATCCAGGCATACTACCTGTATATTACGCTCCGGTAGTCTTGATAGCAGCCGTTCCTGAGTCAGAAGTATTGGCATTTGTGTATCTTGCAACATAAAGTCCACTCGTTCAGTCGGATATTCCGGATCGAGTGGAACATAGGCTCCACCCGCTTTAAGGATGCCATAGAGTGCTATGATCAATTCCAGGGAACGTTCCAGATAAACGCCAACAAGTGTTTCAGGTCCTACTCCGCATTTGATCAAATGATGAGCAAGCTGATTTGCTCGGCAGTTTAATTCTTGGTAAGTAAGTCTGGTATTTTCATAACGTACCGCAAGAGAATTGGGGGTCTTTTCTACCTGGTTTTCAAAGATTTCATGCAGACAGGTATCGAGGTTGTAATCTGTTTTGGTATCGTTCCAGTCTACTAAGATCTTGTTCTTTTCTGATTCTGTTATGAATGGAAGCGAGCCGATGGGTATGTCGTGGCCATTCGCTATGGCTTCGAGCAAATTGGATAGGTGATGCAATATTTGCAAGCTGGCCACATCGTCGATTCGACTTCTTTGGTATGTGATGGATAGTGCCAGTGAATCCCCACCTGTGCCATGTATGACAATGGGAAATTCGTTGTCGTCATAAGTCTTGATATCCCAGGTGTTCCAGAATTCATGCTGATTTCTCAAGCTGGAGAGCATAGTGAGATGGTTATAAACAACGATGCTTTCAAAGATTGGAGTCGGTCGAGGAATTTGGCTCCATTCTAAGATTTGACTTAACGGGGTTTGTTCATGCGGCCTTACTGCAAGGTGCTGCTCGCGTAATTCCTGCAACCATGGAATCAAGAATTGCTCAGGAGAGATCCGCACTCGAACTGGTAGAGTATTGATAAAGCATCCTGCGATATCAATTCCTCCTTTAATCGTTGAGTGTCGGCAAGCCCTGACAGCTCCAAAAACAACATCTTCCTCATTGCAATAATGGCTCAACAGTAATGCCCATGCTGCCTGAAAAATCGTATTGAGGGTTAGGTTATTCTGCTTGGCAAAGATTTTTAATGCTGACGTGGTGGATTCCGGCAACTGGATGCTCTCCAGGCCTCTTCCCGTTCGTTGGCCTTGATCTTTCTTTCCAAATGAATTTGTTGGAATTTCAACCGGAGCAGTGAACCCTTGAAGCAATTCTCGCCAAAAGGTCTCCGAGTCTGCGAAATCTTTCTCTTGCAACCAACTGACATGTTCGTGGAATGGAAGAGCTGGGTCTAACCGTACATCTTCGCCCTTACAGAAAGCAGTGTAGTACACCGCAAAATCTGTTAGCATGATATCCCAACCTCGTCCATCCAGGATAATGTGGTGGCTGGAAAATATGGCTCGATATTCAGCATCCCCCATTCTGAATAGAGCTATCCGGAGAACTGGGGTTGTTCTTAGGTCGAATCCAGTTTGCTTATCAGCCTCTAAGTAGTTGTTAAATTTGCTTTCCTGTTCCAAGCTTGAAAGAGCCCGCCAATCTTGATATTCAAAAGGAAGATTGACTATTGTGTGTATTTCTTGTATGGGCTCTTCAATACCTTCCCACCGGAAACTGGTCCGCAAGACTGAGTGGCGCTCTATTACTCGTTCCCAAGCCTTTTGAAAAGCTATGATGTCAAGTTGATTATGGGTTGATGCCACTACCTGCTGGAAATAAATATCTGATCCAGGATCAATCAATTGATCAATAAGCATCCCCATTTGCATTGGAGTTAATGGATGGGTTGAATCAATATTGTTCTCGCGCATGATTGTCATTATCAAGAACCTCGTAAGCGTTTTTCAAATTAGGCATATGTGATCATGGCTTTTGATACGTCTATCAATTTTTCATCCGGCTCAATGAAAGAATGGCATCGCCGATATCTTCATTGATACACATCGGCGAAGTTCCCTCCACGGATACCAATTTGTAACTATCCCAATATGGGAATATCCGAATCTCTTCACTTGTTAAAATCAAATAATTGGAAACATTCCTCGTGCCCTAGAATTATGAATAATATTCATCCAACACTAATAAAAATCTATCATCTCGAGATTGCAGTGGAGTTTACAAATATGTTAAATTCCACCACCTGTTTCCGGAGAACCTGGCATGGCATTGGCATAGCATTTCAATGGACGCAGTTCGTGTATCCCTTCTCTAAAAGAGCATTTCCATACGATTTGATTATATGGTTTAGCCATCTTGGAGATGTCTGAGGAGCGTCTCTTTATGTGGCAATTCATGTGATTAATCTGGTTGTCTGGCGTGATCGTAAGAGAGCCTTGGAGGGTCAATCCTTCAGGCTGCTGCTGTCGTGGGAGAACGAGGCGAATCAGAAAGATTGGATCAATGGATTGCAAAATCCCACTTGAAAGGTTACATTCTCGTAAAACCTTAGGGGGATGCTACGTTTGATACAATAGGTTCTATTATGGGTGCTTTGAAAAACAGCGCACCTTTCCATCTCCCTTGAGAGGAGATCAGTTTATCGTGAATAAAATTGGGGGATCCTTCATAGATGGATGATCTCAAATTGCGGTAAGATTGGGAACGATGAAGCATTTTAAAGCAGTAGTATGCCTGGTATTTCTGCTTTTATCAGGGTGCGAGCGAGCCGCCACCCCATTTTCCCAATCCTCAACCAAGGTTCCCACTGAGAGGAATCCTCTCCCTTCCAGGACAGTAACTCCAGTTGCTAACGAAACTCCGGAAGAGGTTGGAGATCCACTCCTGCTGGATCCAACTCAAGTTCTCACGATGGAAGTGGAACAGAGGCAGGATCAGCTTCAATCTTATGCTCTCTTGCCGGAATTTTCAGGCGACCTTGAAGCCAATCAGAACCTTACCCTTTATGAAATTGAGATCCAGGTGAGCCTTGACCCTTCACATGTGAGAGCATCTCTTGATGGATTGGCTCGTATAACCTATACCCATTTGGATGAGAATCCTTTGGATGATCTCGTCCTGATGCTCTGGCCAAACGACCAACAGTACAATGCCGAGATGGTTACTGGTCCTGTACAAATCGATGGGCAATGGGGCGCTTCGTATGTCGAACTGGGTGGTTTGGTCTTGCGTATTCCGTTATCAGAAGAGATCACTCTTGGCGAAAAGGTGCAGGTGGATGTACCCTTCACGATTGAAACCCAAGGTTCTATCCGTGACCAGCGTAAAAGATTTGGAATAACCAATGGCGTTCTCGTGGCTCCAACATTTTATCCCCTCATCCCCCGGCTGGTGGACGGTGAATGGCAGGCTGAAATCCCTCCTGTAGGCGGGGATACCACCAATTCGGATGTGGCCTTCTATGATGTGACAATCACAGCTCCAGAGGAATTTGAGATTGTCACTTCAGGGGTCGAGGTCGACAGGCAATTGGAAGGCAAGGATCAGCAAAGGGTGAGATATGTTACGGGCCCAATGCGGGATTTCGCCTTAGCGCTGGGTTCATTGGAGAGGATCTACAGGGTTGTGAATGGCGTTCAATTGAATGTGTGGGTATTGCCAGATCATATACCAAGTGGAGAGCGACTGGCAAATGCAGCAACCATGCAGATGCAGTACCTCAATGAGATTGTAGGTCCGTATCCCTATGCTGAATTGGATATCCTTGATACGCCATGTGCCTTCGGCGGGATTGAGTATCCGGGGTTGATTTATATCTGCTCTCTGGCTGAAGGGTACTTCATCGATACGGCTGTCCACGAGGTTGCCCATCAATGGTTTTACGGATTGATCGGTAATGACCAGATCCGAGAACCATGGTTGGACGAATCGGCTGCGACCTATTGGCAGGCACTCTATTATGAGAATGCTGTTGGGGAAGATCGGGCTGCTGGTCAATTGGTCCAATACCGGTCCTGGGTATCTAATCCCGAGCAACGAAATGCCCCAATCGGCCTCGGGATAGGGGATTACCCATCAAGTGGGGATTATTACACGATTGTTTACTATAAAGGGGCTGTGTTCTATGATGCGTTAAGGGATCAATTGGGGGATGAGCGATTTTTCGAGTTTCTGCGGACATACTTTGAACGCTATCGCTATCAATTTGTCCATTCCCTGGATTTCCAAAAGACCGCTGAAGAAGTATGCGACTGCGATCTGAGTCCTTTCTTCGACCTGTGGGTTTATCATGGGGGAGAGATTCCAGATTGGTGAATTCCATCAATAACCCTGTTCCGACCGAACCCTTAAAACAGTCCTCTTCATGTGGCCAAGCATCCATGACATTTGAGAAGGAATATCTGGATAGAAGTTAGCTTGACACGCATTAAGCGGACTCTTAGAATTCCCTCGATGTATAATGTGCGAAAGACATTTCTTGCCGGGCACTTAACAAGTACACACCCTAAAGGGAAGCTATATGCTAGGTGAGAACCCAGACCCATGCTCTGGAATCGAGTGTGGCCGTGAAGGAATGATGGTAGCTTCTATTGAAACCAATAGCGCTTGGGGGTAGTGTCCAGATACCGTGGTGAACATCCCGTGATACTCATGATTTTAGGTTAGAGGGACCTTCCCTCTGAACTGGAGGAAATAATGTCCGATTCTCTTTTCCGAGGCACACTTGCTGAATTGGACCCAGAAGTATTCGAACTTACCCAACTGGAATCCGAAAGACAATATCGGAAGTTGATCCTGATTGCCAGTGAGAGCACTTCGCCACTCGCTGTTCGAGATGCGTTGGATTCAGCTTTCCAGAATCTCTATGCTGAAGGTTACCCGGATGAGGAGACGCGCTGGTTGTCTGAAGATGATATTTTGGATTATGAGACTCGGTTGGCACACTACCGGCGTTATTCCGACCCTCGCTATTACAAGGGTGTGGAATATGCAGATGCCATTGAGGCTCTGGCCAGGCGCAGATGTGCGGAGGCTTTCGCAGCCAATGGGCTGACAGCGAATGACCTGTATGTAAATGTTCAGGCCTTATCCGGTTCTCCAGCTAATAATGCCGTTTATCACGCGCTGGTTCCACCCGATTCGACCGTTATGAGCATGAGTTTGCTCCATGGAGGGCATCTATCCCATGGCGCCCCTGTCAACCGCTCCGGGAAGGTGTATAACATCGTTCACTACAACGTTGACCCGCAAACGGAACGCATCAATTACCAGGCTGTTCAGGAACTTGCCCTTGAACACAAGCCCAAGATGATCATTGCGGGATTTTCATCCTACCCTTGGGCGGCGGATTGGGCACGTTTTCGAGCCATTGCGGATTCAGTCGGAGCTTATCTACTGGCGGATATTGCCCATGTCGCAGGTATGGTTGTTGCAGGTGCCTATCCATCCCCCATTGGCCATGCCCATGTGATTAGCTCCACCACTCATAAAACGCTCAATGGTCCAAGGGGAGCTATTCTTATCACGGATGATCATGTCATTTCACGAAGGATCGATCATGCTGTATTTCCGGGTGAACAAGGTGGTCCCCATATCAATGTTATCGCAGCGCTGGCGCTTACTTTCAAGTTGGCAAAGACCAAACGATTCAGCGCGTTACAACATCAGGTGATCAGAAATTGCGCCACATTGACAACACGGTTGGAAGAACGAGGCTTTCGCATTGCCTTTGGTGGTACAGATACTCATCTTATGAATCTGGACTGCAAATCTGTGACCGGTCCAGATGGGACAACGCTATCCGGGGATATGGCAGCCAGAATATTGGATCTTGCCGGGATCGTTGTGAACCGAAACACCATCCCTGGAGATGTTTCCGCAGCGGATCCCTCCGGGATACGGATCGGTACATCCTGGATCACGCAGCGAGGATTCAAAGAAAAGGAGACGATCGTGCTGGCAGACATCATTGCGGATGTGCTGCAGGCAACAACCCCGTACCAGTTAAAATCTCGACCTCGTCTGAATAAACGTGCCAAGGTTGATTTCGATATTCTTGAGAATGCCAAGATCCGCGTGCGGGAATTGGCTGAGTCGGCTGGTATTGATTTTGTACCCACAGAACATGGCTACCCACATTTCTACTACATCGATGATGAACCAAAGCGAGAGGGGGACTGGGCTGTTTTTGAAATCTGTGGAGAGCGTGTTCGGCAATTTCTGAACATTGCAGTCAGCAGTGATATTGAAGATTTGGAGATAGACCAAAGCCAGCCGACACGATTTTCCACTCCTCAAGGGGAGGTGGAAGGCACCTTGACGTGTAAATCTCCGGATGCATTTCTGCTGACGATGCCTTGCGCTCAGGCCGGTCTGGCAGCAGCATGGCTGAGATCGCTTTCTGATGGTTTTATCAGTCTCAACACGGATGATCTCCTGGCCAAACCTCCTGGCCCAGTCATCATCAAGGAATCCATTAACGATCTTCCTGTCCTGGTCGAGGGTGAACGGGAAGCCAGCACGAAGCCTTATTACTGTGGCATGAAGCATAACGAAGGGGATCCATTGCCTCCCTTCCATTGGGAAGAGAAACAGCAAGAGACTGATCTTCAGAGGACCGCTCTCCACGCAGTTCATGTCGAGTTGGGAGCGAAGATGGCGCCTTTTGCAGGATGGGATATGCCATTGTGGTATACATCCGTCCGGGAGGAACATCAGGCTGTTCGAACTGCGGCTGGTCTATTCGATGTCTCTCATATGGGGATATACCAGGCTGAAGGTCCGGATGCGGCTTCATTTTTGGATAGTGTCTGCGGCAATGATATTAGTCTTTTATCCATAGGCCAATCGGTCTACACTCACTTTCTGGATCCTGATGCAAATGTAATCGATGATCTGTTGGTCTATCGGCGTGCGTCCGATAAGTATCTGATCGTAGTCAATGCTGCCAATGATGATAAGGATTGGGCTTATCTCAATGCCGTACGGGCGGGTGCCATCTGTGTGGATAAAAAACGTCCCTGGGTCCGTGCTTTTGGCCGTGGTGTGGTGCTTCGAAATTTGCGCAATCCAGAAGAAGGGAAGGATATGCTGGTGGATATTGCATTACAGGGACCATTATCCAGGCAAATCCTGCTCTCCCTTCAGTGTAACGATGCCACATGTAAGCGGATCAGAAAGCTGAAGCATGGTGAGCTGTGTGAAGTAACCCTTGGGGGCATCGATCTGGTTGTCTCGAGAACGGGTTATACGGGGGAGAAATTTGGATATGAACTGTTTGTACATCCATTTCAATCGGTTGTCTTGTGGAGGGCGTTGTTGGATATCGGCGAACCCCTTGGCCTTAAACCCATTGGATTGGGTGCAAGAGATTCTCTCCGTATTGAGGCAGGGCTTCCACTCTATGGGCATGAGTTGGCCGGAGAATATCATTTAAGTGTGGGGGATGCGGGTTTCCGGAGTTATGTAAAAACCTATAAACCCTGGTTTATCGGACGGGACCGATTCCTGGAGCGGGAGGAGGAGCGCGAGAGCGAGATTGTTCGTTTCCGATGCAATGAAAAGGGTGTGCGAATGGCACATTACGGGGATCCGGTACTGGATAAACATGGGCTTACGATAGGGATGGTAACAAGTTGTGCCGCTGATCGGATGAATCTCCTAACCGGTCAAGCCTATGTCTTTAAAAAATATAGCGAGGAAGGCACTCCCGTCTACTTGTTCCAGGGGACGCCGATGAAGGCGGATGGTGAATCCCCCCCAGATCTAAAACCAGGTGATCGCATCTTCATCCCGACTGCAGCCACGATCCTACGCAGGTTTCCCAAGTTGTAGTTTGGGGTTGTTGCGACAAATCTGGGTGTGTAAGACCGGTATCGAGAAAGCCTGCAGAAGGTTTCTATGATGGATAAAGTCATAGATCGGAAACCTTCCGCAGGCGTTGACTTCACACATCGCCTCTGTTTTCGTTCTGAGTCAATTGTCTACCAAAATGAGAATGTCTAGTTCAAACGTCTGTAGAGACGTTGTACGCAATGTCTCTACAACCCTCAAGTTGCGTAAGTTTGTTTATTCCTACTTGGGTTGGTCTCCCATCGTTTCAAACATCATCATAGGATGACGCTTTGGGGAAGCTAGCAAGACACCCCCTACTGACCCTTCTTGTCGATTCGGTTTACTCCAGACTGTGAACCACCAATCCGCTCCGCAACTTGGGTTCAAACCAGGTCGTTTTGGGAGGCATGATATTTCCCGTATCGGCGATATCCAGAAGCTGCTTCAAGGATACAGGATAAAGGGAAAACGCAGCTTTCATCTCTCCGCTATCTACCCTGCGTTGAAGTTCGCCAACTCCACGAATTCCGCCCACAAAATCGATCCTGGTTGAGGTTCGCAGATCCGTGATATTGAGAATCGGTTCCAGGATGGATTTCGAAAGGACCGTCACATCCAGAACACCAATTGGGTCGCTATCGTCATAGGTGCCCTCATTCGCTTCCAGTTCATACCACTTTCCATCCAGGTAAAGACCAATGGTGTGCAACTTCTCGGGTTTAAAAGGCTCGATTCCCATCTCCTTGATCGAAAAGGATTCATTAATGCGCTGGAGGAATTCCTGAGATGCCAGTCCGTTTAAATCCTTGACCACACGGTTGTAATCCATAATACGCAGCTGGTCATCAGGGAAATGCACAGCTAAAAAGTAGTTGTATTCTTCATCTCCCCTATGGTCAGGATCGTTCTCTTTCTTCTCGTTGCCCACCAGAGCCGCGGCAGCGGTGCGATGGTGACCATCCGCAATATAGGTCGCCGGGATCTGGGCAAAAAAATCGATCAGCTTCTCGATCTTCGCTTGATCCCGGATCACCCAGAAGTGATGTCCGATGCCATCATCTGTTGTGAAATCGTATTCCGGTGCTTGCCGTTCAACAACGTCTGTAACGATTTCATCGATCTCAGGGACTGCTCGATAGGTGAAGAAGACCGGTTCCATGTTGGCATTGGTGATTCGGACATGCTTCATGCGGTCTTCTTCTTTATCTGGTCGGGTTAACTCATGTTTCTTGATTTTCCCTGTCATATAATCTGAGACAGCTGCACACGCCACCAAACCATATTGGGTGCGTCCATGCATTGTCTGGGCGTAAATGTATAGATCGTCCTCTTCGTCTTGGACCAGGATGCCTTCCCTCTTGAACCTTTCGTAGTTCTCTTTGGCTTTCTTATAGACTTGAGGAGAATGGACATCCATGCCAGGTTCAAAATCGATTTCAGGTTTTGTAATATGGAGCAGGGAGTACTCATTTGCCTCGTTCCGGGCTTCTTCTGAATTGAGTACGTCATAGGGACGGGCTGCGACTTTTGGAGCCAATTCCTTGGGTGGTCGCAGTCCCTTAAATGCTTTGATAATCGCCATTATTCAGGTTCCTCTTATCCGTGATCCATTTTTCCTTTTGTTAGATCGTTTTTAAATGCTACTTGTTGACCTGGAAGGTTGTATCGCCTTTCTCCAGAAAATCCCGGATCTGTCTGGCAGCAGCAATACCGGCGTTAATGTTAGCTTCTTCAGTTTGGGCTCCCATCTTCTTGGGGGTGAAGAAGGTTCTGCCAGGATATTTCTGCTCGATGACATCTTTACAGTCGGGTGCAACATCGGAGATGTAGGCGAAATCCCCACGATCTTCAAAAAGCTTCAACAAAGCTTCTTCGTCAATGATTTCTTTCCGGGCGGTATTGACGAGCACCGCGGGTACAGGCATCCGGGAAAGCAGGTTCTCATTGATCGAGTTTACAGTATGTTCATTGGCAGGTACATTTAAAGAGATGTAATTGCACGTGCTGTACAGCTCTTCTGCAGATTTAAGGCAAACCAGAC
>Ga0180438_10005787_pt1 | contig 17015 bp, 25 predicted proteins | sample SS_ome_12_FD_132455 | JGI IMG/M metagenome (GOLD analysis project Ga0180438, IMG submission 132455) | Hypersaline lake sediment archaeal communities from the Salton Sea, California, USA - SS_3_D_2 metaG | ecosystem: Environmental > Aquatic > Non-marine Saline and Alkaline > Hypersaline >...
CGAGCCCCCGCCCGAGCCCGACGAGCTCGGCCCCGACGAGCTCGACACCATGGTCGTCTGGCCGCTGCCCGAGTGGCCGCCTGAGACCGTCCAGCGCTGGACGTCGGGCGCGAGGACATTCGGGGCCTACCGCGGCGAGACCGACTACAGCGAGGCCCACAATCACGCCGGCGTCGACCTCGGGCCGCCCAAAAAACAGGGCTTGCCGGGGCAAGCCTACGGGGCGCGCGTCCTTGCTCCCGTGTCTGGCATCGTCGAGCTCGTCGACGGTGGATGGGCCAGCGGGGACACCCGGCGAATTGAAATCGTCTCGCCGGTCTATGGCCGCGTCGTGCTCGGCGCAGTGCAGGGGCAAGCGGCGGTCGAGCCTGGCCAGTGGGTCGAGGCGGGGCAGCTCGTGGGCTGGGTCGCACGCTACGGCGGCGGCGGGACAATGCTTCACATTGAGCAGCATGATGGAAAGCGCGAAAAGTGGCCCATCGGCGTGCCGCAACCGGCTACAATCATTGACCCTCGGGACGAGTCGCGAGGCATTCTCAGGGGGTGGGCGTAATGGTCCGATGGAAGCTCGACGAGGTAATTGCGACCCTTCAGCAGGACATGCCCGACGGCCTCGTCGAGCTATGGGACGCGTTGCCCGAGGGCACGACGACGACCTCGACGGCCCTCGCCGCCGCGCGCCGGTCGTCTCAGGACGCCATCGCGCAAGGAATCACGCTTGTGCAGCAGAAGGTGGTCGCGGCGGTCGGAACAAACGTCGGCTTTCGCCCGGAGCTCTTTGAACAGGTCAAAGACTTACCCGGCGTCGACGTACTCACTGAGACAGCGAAGGCGCTGATAGAGGGCGACTTTGACCTCGGAGACATGACCGACGCCGCGCGCGAGACCCTCGTCGACATCGTGACTGATATTGGCAAACGGACGGGCGCGAACTTCATCACACCCGACTTTGCCGCCGGGGTTGGCCAGGTTGTACAAATCGTGTGGTGGGCCGTCGACACCATCGTCACAGCTGAAAAGAACTGGGCCGCCTACCAAAAGGCGCTGGCCGACGCGAGCCTCGAATGTGTGCCGCCCGCGTACTCCGCCAAGCTTGGCCGCGCCGAGCTCGACGCCGCCCTCTCCATCCTCGCCGGGCCCGATTGGCGAGACCTGTTCGTGCCCGAGGTGCGCCCGTTTGACCCCGACTACGCGGCAAAAAACGAAATGTGGGGACCCGACGCGAATCTGCCCGAATCGGGTTGGCTGGATATCGGCTGGCGCGGCTTCACCTGCTGCCGGACACCGGAGGGCGGGCGAGTAATCACGCCGGTCGGCAACGGCATTGGCAATCGAATACAGCGGTCGTTCCCCCCGGTCTACTACGGCAACGGACCCGGGTACGGGCTCCTGCCCATGTGCCCCGACTTGCCCGTGTTCCGGGCAATCATCGTGCCGCCGGGCGGCCGCTCACCTTACGAGCCCGCGCAAGTGCTCGCGGGTATGGCTGGACTCGGAAAACAGGTCTGGCGCCTGCTGTGGAACGGCGGGCCCTCGGCCTTCGCGGTGCCCCCTGGCGGGTTCTTTGCCAGCGCGTGGGAAGAACTGTTTTCGGGTATGCGACACTTCATCGCTCGCAATGAATACGGCATTGGCGGCAACGCAGCCTATGACCGACGTGTCTGCGATGCCTGGTCCGAGGCGGGCCGCCGCCGCGCCCTGGAGTGGCTCTTCACTCGCGTGGGGATGCCCGCCAAAGCCGCCCAAGGCGAGGGCATTGTCAGCTGGTCCGAAGCGCTGCCCGTCAAGGCGTGGAACGCTCACGAGGACTACGCGCGCAAGCTGCTCGGGACGCTCGGCATCATCTGGACCGACGCGCGCTCGTGCGCCGTCGAGTGGCGCGAGACCGTTCGCGAAGCGCAGGCCGAGGTGGTCAACGACGCCACCGCGCCCTGTGAGGTGCCGTTCGACCAGCTCGACTCGATACCCGACCCGGAGCTGCGACAGGCGATGAAGGACGCACGCAAAGCCAGGCCGCCGGTCTGCCACGCGTCGGCCATAAACAAGATTGCGGCGTACTCCAAAGTGAGCCCAAGCGACGGGGTTAGCCTCGTGCCCATCGGCGAGGGCCCCGCCCCGGAGCTGCCGAGCTTCCCGGCCGAGCCCATCCCGGCGCAACCTGCCCCCCCACAGCTTCCCCGCCCCCCACAGCTTCCCCGCCCATCCCGTGGCTCGCTGGGCGCTTCTGCCCCGAGCAGCGGCGGCGGGGGCGTCGTCGTCGCGCTGGCCCTCGTGACGTCGCTGGCCCTGGTAGGATGGGCCGCAACCACAAACAGGTGAAGCCATGCCCCACCCCAAGTCACTGAACACAGACAAAGAACTGATTGCCGAAGCCGCCGCCCGGCCCGGCTTCATCACTCACCAGTCGCCGGCTTTCTTGGCCGCGACTACGATGTTTCCGTTCCGCGCGGCCGATTTCTGGCCAATCAAGGTCACGGGCGCATCCTGGTCGGTTTCAGGGCCGGGCCCGACGACCAGCGCCATCGTGATTCAAGGCTACTTGAACGGGGTAGCGCACCCGGGCACGACCATCACCATCGCACCCGGCACGCCCTCGGACACCGGCGCCGACGCGGACGCGTCGACCTTTGAGACCTTCGAGTTCGCTCCCGGCGACGTGTGGCGATGGGATGTCAGCGGGGACGTGGCCAACGCCGGCGTCTTCGTTGGCCTCGCGCTCACCTATCGGGGCGGGCCGGTCCTCCGCTAGCTCGTCGAGCTCGTCGAGCTCGTCGAGGCCTGGACCCTCGTCGAGCTCGCGAGCGCCGCTCGTTGTACCGAATTTCACAAACAGTTCGTGAAAACACACAAACACCCGGCGGCCGAGCTCGCGCTCGGCCTCGTTGACCTCGCCCTGCGTCCCCTCGTCGCCCTCGTCGTCGTGGGCCTTGTCGTCGGCATCCCGCTGGCCCTCGTCGTCGCCCTGGTCCGCCTCGCCCTGGGCTAGACGCAGCAGACCCAGGAGTCACCGAAGGCTCGCGCGTCGGCGCACGCAAAGCCCTCGGCGTTGACGCAGGTCACCGGGTCGACAGGGACGCCCTCGCAGCAGTCATGAGGCGGGAGCGCGCCGAGCGGGCACTGCCCGCCGGCGGGCTCGACGAGCTCGGACAGGTCGCAGCCGCCGGTCTCGGTCTCACCCGTCTCACCCGTCGAGCCCCCTGTGTCCGTCTCAGGGGCGCCGTCGCCCTCGCCGGACGTCGAGGTGCCCGTCGGGTCGGCGCCCGTCTCAGGGCCTGTCGACGAGCTCGTCGAGCTCGTCGAGCTCGAGCTCGTGTCCGTCGGGCCGAGCGGCCCGCAAGCGACGAGGCCGAGGGCGGCGGCGGCAAGGGTGAACAGGACGGCGGCGACTGTCGAGACGTTGGTCATGATGGGGCAGTGTAGTTTGCCCGCGGATGGTTTGCGCGCCGAGCTCGCGACGGGCGTGAGCCAACGACGCCGATCGGCGGGCCCCCCTCCTGGCCTGTTAGGAGCCCGAGCGCGACGAGGCCCCCAGTCGAGCCGCCGCTAACGACTCAACTGGAGGCCACTGTGGTCGGCCGGGTGCCTGCAATGCTGCCCGCGAATCGGGGCGCCCTACTTGAGGACCTCGGCCCACAGCTGCTCGCGCAGCCGAGCGGGGATGCTCCCCCGAGCAAGCCACCGCCGAAGCGGGAGTGCATTGCCTTCGACGACCAACGGCCGAGGATTGAGGGCGAGTCGGACCAGCGGGGCCCACACCACGAACGTGCTACCGTTCGGGCTCGTGCGAGTCCGCTCGGCGCGCTGAACAGACCGAGGACCGACGTTCAAAAAGCGCGCGAGCTCGACCTGCGTGACGCCGAGGGCTTCGCGGCACTCGCGAGGGTCGAGCCACGGCTCGGGCTCGTCGTCGCCCACCCGCTCACCGGCGGGCTCACCACTGCCCCGACAGATGTTGCGGTCATCGGGCGGCCGGTGCTGCCGGGTCGACCCGTCGACGCGCAGGGCGACGTCGCGAAAACAGGCCGGGCAGCGACCGCGGGGCAAGGCTGCCACCTAGCGCCCGCCTCGCCGCTTGCCGCTCGGCGTGCGGTGCGTGGCCGGGTCATGCTGGTCGGCCGCGCCGCGGCCCTCGCCGCCGGCGTCGAACCAGCCGCCCTGGCCGTCGCCGGCGTAGCTCGGACCGCTGCCGGTCGACTGGCCGCCGCCGGCGTAGCCGTTGCCGGTCGACTGGCCGCCGCCGGGCGAGCGACCCAGGAACTGGACCCGGTCCGCAACCACTTCGGTGTTCCACCTGGTGATGCCTTCTTTGTCCTCGAATTTGCGAGTGCGCATGCGCCCCTCGACGTAGACCTGCCGACCCTTGTGCAGGTAGTTGTTGCAGTGCTCGGCCTGCTGGCCGAACACGCTCACGCGGTGCCAGTCCGTCTCCTCGACCATGTTGTTGGTCTTGCGGTCTCGGTACTTGCGGCTGGTCGCGATGGACAGCGAGCAGACCGGCGTGCCCGAGCTCGTGTAGCGCAGCTCGGGGTCGCGGCCGAGGTTGCCGATGATGATTGCCTTGTTTACGCCAGCCATGTCACCGGCCTCCCTTCAACGCGCGGTCGAGCTCGCCCGAGACCTCGGCCTCGACCACGGCCTCGCAGACCAGGTGATGGTGCGAGCACGTGCTCGGGGGGTGGTCCGAGTGGCGCCAATCGACGCACCCGCGGCCGCAGCCATAACCGGCCCACACGTGCAGGCCAGCCTGCGCGGCTTGGGCGATGACATGCTCGGCCTCGCGCCCGCTGACCAGGCGCGACCGCTCGGCCGGGGCCATGGTCAGCCGCTGCGCGTGGCCCTGTCCGTCAAGGACGGTGACCAATTCGCCGTCAATCGACAGGCTCGCGGTCCCGTCGTCGTGCAGCTCGACGCGCACGAGCTCGCGGCCGTCGAGCTCGACGGCAAGGTGCACCGGGTTCGGTCCGGCGGGCAGCTGGGTCACCAGCGAGCCACTGTTCGGCAGACCGAGCGCGGGCCGCAGCTCGACGGAGCTGCTGGAGTCGAGGGCGACGCGAATCACAGCGCACCCCCGCTGGACTCGCGAGCGTACGCGTCGAGCTGCGCGCAGTCGCGGGCGTAGCTGGTCAGCACGTCGTGCAGCTCGGCCGGCGAGCCCTCAAACAGCACGCGGGGCTCGTCGACGTCGACGACAACGACGGCTCCCCCGAGCGTGACGCCGAACGAGAGCAGGCGCGAGGCGGCGACGCTGCGCACGACAGGCGAGCGCGTCGCGACGGTGAAGCACGACGAGGGCCAAACCCTCGGCTCCCGGCCGCTCATGACGGCCCCCCGCCGAGCTTCGCGAGCTCGACCTCGGCCGCGGCCAAATCGGCCTCGACGTCGGGGTCATCGCCGAGAGGCTCGACCCACACGAGGGGGGACGGGTCGACCCGCACGCCGGTCGCACAGTAGGGGCCCGAGTCGTCGGCATCCCTGACCCAGGGCGCGTCAGGAAAAAGCGCGGTGAGGGCGTGGACGGCCTCGACGCTCCGGGCGCCGAAGTACAGGCGCCCGTGTTGGACGTAGGCCACGAGGTCAACGGTCCGAGGCGGGTTCACGACGCCACCGCCAGCCAGCGAAGCATGTCGATGTCGAACCCCTGGGGGCTGCACTTCACGGTCTTGTGTCGCGCGTTGCGAGCCTTGCCGGTCAGACACTCGACGACGAGCGAGCCGGTCGACTTGATGCGCACGAGTTTCGCCGGGTACCAGGCGCCGAACGCTTTGACCGCGAGGGCGTGGCCGGTGGGGGCCGTTGACCCGAGCGAGCAGCCGTCGCCGGCCTGCCCGGCGACAATATGCGCGAGCTCGACGGCTCGCGTGAGTGAGCCAAGCGCAAGCCCGTCGAGCTTGCGGGGCTCGAAGGTAGAGAGACCATGCCGGGCCGCCGGCGCCGGCGTCGACTTGGGCGGGGTCGGCCAGTCAACGGTGAGCGGGCCGAGCACGTGCACGGGGGTCGTGCCGTCGCCGCCTTCGATGTCGATGCGACCGAGCCCGTCGACGCTGGCGGTCGCACCCGGCGGCAGCCGATAGACGCCGATGCGACCGAGCTTGCAGTTCGTGAACTTGCTCGCCTGACGCCGCGCCGCCTTCGCGGTGGCGCCGACGCCCCAGCAATTGGGGCCGAGGGCGAAGAACGTGGGGGGGGCCTTGTCCTGATGACCCGGCGTGGGCTTGGGCTCCTGCTGCACGAGCGTGCCCGACATGAGACAGGATGCGCCGTCGGGCCGGTCGTGCAGGGCGTAGACCTCGCCCTGGTCGAGCTCGACCGTCGTGACCGTGCCGCAGTGCGGGCATGTGATTGGTGATTGCTGTTGCATGACGACTGGACTAGTACGCGCCAGATGGCGTGTCCACGCCAAATGGCGACCCGCCTGTAGGGACCCGCCATCTGGCGCCTAGGGGCACCTCGACGGGCGCAGGGCGGGGGGCGTACCCTAGACCGATGCTGACCAAGCCATCACCCGCCCGAACCCTCACTCTCGTCGTCGACTCGCCAGCGGACGGGCCCGGCTCGGCCTTCGCGGTCGTGCACGCCTTCGCGGACGGCACGGGCGCCACCTTGACCAGGGCCCCGCTCGTCGACCAGGGCCGCGCCGCGGCCGAGCTCGTCGGCCGCTGGGTCGGCGCCGGCGGCCAGGGCCTCGCCCCGGTCGTCGAGGCCCTCGTCGTCGAGGGCGACGAGCTCGACCAGGGCGACGAGCTCGACCAGGGCGACGACCTCGACCAGGGCGACGACCTCGACGAGCTCGACGAGGGCGGCAGCACCACCGCGCGCATCGCCGAGGGGCTCGTCCAGCTGAAAATCATCGGCGAAATGTTGCGCGGCACGGGGGCCTACGCATACGAGCCTGCCAAGTGGAGGGCCGACAAGGCCCACACGCAAGCGCAGGCGCTGCTCGGGGCCCTGGCCCCCCGCTGAGGTATCCTCGGGCATGTTCACCGGTCACGTTCCCCCGCTCGCCTATCTTGACTTTTCGTTCGCCGGCGATGGGCCGAACATCGCGAGCATGGGCACCTTTGACTCGAAGCAGTTCATGGGCCGAGGGTTCGCGGGCCTCGTGCTGCGCGTCACGATGTCGCTGCGCGCCGGGGCCGACGCTGACGTGTGGCTGCTCGTCGAGCCGGCGGGCATGCTCAACGAGGCCCAGGATCAAGCCCTCGTGCTGGAACACCGCACGGCATGGACGCCGGCCAACCGGGGTCCAGACTGGCACTCTCGTTTGCCGACCAGCGGCGGGGTTGCGGCCCGAGTGCAGACCAGGCTGCGGGTCCCCTTTCCCAAGACCGAGGCGCGGCTGCGCTGCGCGACCTCGGCCGCCGGCGAGTGGGAAATTGACGGGCAAGTGGTGCTGCTGCCGGCGCTGTGGTGCCCCGACGAGCTCGACCCCTCGCCGTGCTAGGCTCGGTCTATGACCAAGACGACACGACTCATTCACACGGCCACACGGCAGCCGCTCATGGGACCCGAGGCCGAGGCCATGCTGCGAGAGGCGGCGGACGGGCAGCCCGCCCGCCCACGCCACGGCGACACGCAGGACCAGGCCATGACCCGCAGCTGGTTGCACCGCAACGGCTGGATTGACGACCGCGGCGAGCTCACGCCGAAGGCGGAGCAGACCCTCGAGGCCGGCTCATGGCCGCCGGCGGACGCCCTCAAGCCCCACGCCCCGCGCCAGGCCCCCGAGGGGTTCGGACAGTGAAGCCCGACGGCCTCGTCGCTCGCCTGTTGGCGAGGGTCGGGGGGCCGAAGCTCGTCGAGCTCGTGACCGTGGGCGGTCGCTGTGTCGACGAAGCTCGCTGGGCTGCGCTGGCGTGGATTCACGTCTGCGAGCGGGCCCTCGACGAGGGCGAGCTCGCCGAGCTCGACCGGCTGGCGGCCAAGCTCGGCCGCGAGTCTTCGACCGAGCTGGCGACCCGCCAGCCGGCGGACCTGCGCGAGATGGTCTCGCGCTTGACCGGGGCTCTCGACGACGACGAGCTCGCCGAGCGGGCGGCCCGCCAGCGGGGGGCCTCGTGACCGGCCAGCCCGACATCGGCGAGCTCATGCAGCAGGCCGCGTCGTTGCAGGGCGAGCTCGGTGGCGTCGTCGAGGGCGAGCTCGCGAGCTCGACCGTCAAGGGCTGCTCGGGCGGCGTGACCGTCGAACTGTCCGGCATCGCGAGCGTGACCGGCGTGAACGTCGGGGAGTACTTCGGCGGGTTGCTGCGACCCGACGACCGCGCGAAGCTCGAAGCGGCGCTCGTCGAGGCCATCAATAACGGGCTGGTGCTCGTGAGTCGCGAAGTGCTCGGAGCGTTGCCGGCGGGCATGCTCGAAATGCTCGGAGGGCTCGGAGGGCTCGGGGGCGACGAGTGACCAGGGCGGGCCCCGGGCACTTCACCAATCAGGGCCAGCACGACCCCGACGTCGAGGCCGACCTAGACGCGGCCGACGTCGAGCTCGCCCTGCTCGAAATCGACGACGACGAGGACCTCGACGAGGACCTCGACGAGCTCGACGACGACGAGGACCTCGACGAGCTCGACGACGACGAGGACCTCGTCGAGGTCGGCTCTGTTCGCTGTGACGAGTGCCGCGCGGCGATTCCCTTGCACCCGTTCGTGAACGCGTTGGGCTGGCACGAGAGGGCCTGCGCACACGGGAACTGGTAGCGGCCCGAGCGGGTAGCATAGTTCACAGCCCGGCGTCTGTCGGGCCCACTACACGCCGAGGGTCGACAAGCCCTCGGCGTTCGCGTTGGAGCCCTCGGCCGAATTGCCTCGCCCGTCGCGAGGCTGTGCGGCTGAACAGCTGTGCGGAGTAAACCGGGTTCGGTAGGCTCCAAAGGACAAGCCGACGGGTGTCGACCGCCGGCCTGATTCCCCGCAACAGCCTGCGAGGCGAGCCCGTGAGCTCAGACCCGAGTACAGCATCCCCCCTCGAAGCCGTCAAGCTCGCTCGCGCGATTCCGTTTGGTGTTCGTGCAGCGTCGCCGCTCACGCTCGCGACGAGGCACACAATATCTGGTGGTTCGCGCGATGCGCCGGCACAAGATAGGCCCACTGGACGCCTTGTCACTACCGGAACAAGTCGCCGCGGGGAACCCGCGGAGACTTCGAGTGAGCGAAGCGAGCGAGAGCCTGCGCAGCAGGCCCTCGACCCGCTCACTCCGAAGTACGTGCGCAAGTGCCCGAATAGTGCCTGGCAGACGGCCATCCCCTACCAGCTTCTACTCTGGCGCCACGGCGACCCTACAAACGCAAGCATGGTCACGGCGACGTGCAGGTCATGGCGCTGCGAGGGGGAGTGTCGACGCCACAACGGCAAGGTGACCTGGGCTCGAATCGTCGAGGCCCTACAGCCGCACGACGAGCGAGACGTGCTCTTTGCGGTGCTGACCATCGACCGTAACGGCCACTACTCGCGACGGCGCTGGGATTCGAGCCTACAGGCCTATCGCGAGCTGAGCCGAATGATGGGCATGTTCCTGAAACGACTCAATCGCATGTGCGAGCGCGCCGGCGTCGAGGGCATCGCCAGCCGCTGGGTCGCGGTCGTGGAGCAGCATCGCAGCGGCTGGCCTCACGTGAATTTGCTCGTCGTGTGCCCGGCGCTCGCGGCTATCGTCCGCGCGCAGCAGGCCGAGCTCGACGACCAGCACGACGAGCTTGCCGAGCGAGTGCAGTACGCTCGCGAGCGGGAGCGCTGCGACTTTCCCCGCTTCCCATCGTTTGAAAACTGGTTGGCGCGCAAACGGGGACTCATGCGCGGCGAGGTGCTGCGCCACTGCAAGGGGGCCGGCTGGGGCCGGCAGTCGTCGCTAGAGGTAGCCCGCTCGCGGGGCGCCGTCGCGGGCTACCTGGTGAAGTTGTGCGGGCTACACGACACACCCGGCACGGCGAGCTCGCGAGAGAAGGGCGCGCGCATCGGTGGCGAGGTCGTCAAGTTGAGTCAGATTCCGATGAGCGCGCCCAAGGGGTTTCGGCGGCTGCGCAGCGGTGTTCGGTTTCTGCCGCCGCGCCGCAAGTCGGAATACACCGGCGCGCTGTTCGACGAGGGAATGCCGGTTGAATTCACGCGCATGGTGAAGCGAGCGCTAGACCTTCGCGCGGCGCAGGCCAGGCGCGCAGCGAGGGCCGAGGTCGCGACGAGCGCGAGGGCCGAGGTCGCGACGAGCGCGACGAGGGCCGCGCGGCCGCTCGTCGAGCTCGTGTGCGACGAGGCCAGCGAGGCGGCCGAGCTCGCGACCATCGCCGCCCTGGTCGCAGCGCACGAGCGCGACCTCGGCCGACTGCGCGACATCCATGCGGCGCTGACAGCCGCCGGCGTCGAGTCGCGCGGCTACCGAAAAATCATCGACCTACTCGGCCGGATTGTCGACCACACGACGGCGGTGGCTCGGGGTTCGCCCGCGAACGCTTGACGCTCGCCAGCTGGATGCCCGCGCTGCGGAGCGCCAGACCTTCGCGGCCTACCCCGCGGCCTGTCGAGGGTCGAGCTCGCGGTCGTGCTCCTCGTCGACGCCGTGCGAGCGATGGCGTGGGCCGAACTGCAACGGCTTGACGGGCTCGTCGCGAGCATCGTGGCGCGGCACGACCAGGGCGAGGGCGACTGCTGCCCCAATCGCGAAAACATGCACTGAGACCTGCTACAATCGCGGCATGGTTCGCCCCCTCGTTCTCGCCGCCCTCGTGCTACTCGGCCTCGTCGCATGCGCGCCGCCTTGCCAAAACCAGCTCATCATTGAAACTCCCGCCGGCGCCCCGCAGCCGCTGTATGTGTGCTGCGGGCCCGGCGGCTGCGTGGCCGTTGACAACGCGGCAGACTGCGCCGCTGGCAGCTACCTCTACAACTGCGAGGCGGGCGAGTCGACGACCATCGACGGCAAGCCGGCCGTGGTCTGCCACGACTAATGGCCAGCTTGACGAACATGCGTCGCGACGAGGTCGACCCCGACCGCGAGGCCGACCTCGCGCGTCTCGTCGACTCTCGACTTGCCCGAGTGTGGCGGCCCATTGTGTTGCTACTCGCCGGCGCCGGCGTTGGCGGTGGCGCGGCCACACTCGCGACGCCGCTTGGCGCCGCGCCAGTCACGGTCCCGGCCTCGTCGCCGGTGGTCTGCGAGTGCAGCTCGAAGCGCGAGCCGACGGTGACTGAGTGCAGGCTCGCGGCCGACTACATGCGCGAGGCGGCGAGGGCTGCCGGCGTTGACGAGTCGACCCTCGAAGCTGTAGCTAGCGAGGTGCTGGGCACGCCGCCCGCCCCGGAGTCCATGACGCCGGGCCGATGATGCTAGGCTCGCGGCATGTTGCGAGCCCACGTCTACGTTCCGTTCTTCAATGACCGTCACCTGCTCGACGAGCATCACGAGGTGGCCGCGCGTGCACTGAACTGCTCGCCGGCCGAGCTCGTCGAGGCGCTGCACGAGCTCGAAGTGCTCAACGCTATCGAGCGCTTCGACCACGAAAGCGGCGGCAGTGGCTACCGTGCCAGCGAGCCGAAACTGCCGGTCCTGCTGCCGATGGCCGCGCCGGACGCCGGCGCCGTCACGATCACCCCCTTGGGTTCAAAGCCCATGAGCGAGGCCGAGCTTCGCCGACTCGGCCTCGACCCCGACGGCCTCGTCGAGCTCGACGAGGCCCCCGAGGTAGCGAGCTTCGGGCGCCGCGTCGAGCTCTCCCTTGGCGGTCGCGAGGAGCCTGGGGCCGCCCTCGCACACGCTGTCTCCGATGCGCTGGCGGGCAACCTTCACGAGGTCGGGGCCGAGTCCGCGTGGCCGGGCCCGTGGCCCGACGATGCGCTGCGCGTCGCCGCCAAAAGGCTCGTCGACGCGCTGGTCACCGTTGGTCGTGTCAATGATGCCGAGCAGCTCGGTCGGCTGGTCCTCGGGCGGGAGCCCGCCCGGCACCCTCGGCGCTTGCACGAAAGCCAGTTGACCACGCCCTGCTGTCGGCAGCCGATGGTGCCCAGCGATGGGCACAACGCTGGGCGCCCCTGTGTCATGTTCAACGAGGCCAATCAGGTCGTGCAGTGTCACCGCTGCGGGGCCGTGTGGTTCCCCGTCGAGGGCGGCGACCAGGGCCTCGACGAGGGCGACGACCAGGGCCTCGACGAGGGCGACGACCAGGGCCTCGACGTCGAGGGCGACGACCAGGGCCTCGACGAGGGCGACGACCAGGGCCTCGACGAGGGGGGCCTCGACGAGGGGGGCCTCGACGAGGGCGGCGCGTTCACGGGTGCGCCTAGCGTCGCCCATCGCAACATCGCGGCCCTCGGCCATGCGCTGCACGACATGTCGGGCGGCCTGATTGGCGAGCGAATCGACGACGAGTGAACCCGGGCGCCGCCGCGCCCGGTTGGGGCCGCCCCTCCCCGTGGCGTGTCGCAAGCGTGCCGCGGCGGCGGCGTCGGGGCGGGGGGCGCGGGGGGTCTAGTCCCGCGGCGGGACCGTATCACAGCGGCGCGCGCCGAGCGATTAGCCGCTCAACTCGCATCGGCATCGCCGCCCCCGCCCGCTTGCTCCTCGGCCAGCTTGCGCAGCTTGCCCTGTTCGACCTGAAACTCTCGGCGGGCTTTCTCCGAGCGGACCTTTGCCTTAAGTGCGACCAGCTCGAAGGCCGAGGTAAACGCGGTGACGAGTCCGTCGGCGAGCTTGGCGGCCGCGGGGGCGAGCACGGGCGCGACGGTCTTAGCGACCGCCGTGCCCGTCTCGGTCTCCAGGAACCTTTCCAGTCGGCCCTTTCCCATCTGCTTCTCCAGCTCGACGGCCTTGCGCTCCTCCTCGGCCCGCGCTCGCAAGTCTGAGGCAATCACAGCATCCGCGGTGATGTCCTTGTGTCCCTGCACGACCTGCGTGAATCCTTCGGTCGTGATTTTGATGCGCTCGTTGAGTAGCCGCTCGGTCTCGCTCTCGTGGCGCCGGTCCTGACCATGCATGCTGACCACGGCCGAGGACAGCGAGCGCGCAACGTCGGCGCTGACACGCCCCGACTCTCGCACCTCGGCCAGCGGGCCCGGGTTGTCTTCGGTGTCGATGAAGTCTGAGCTGTCGCGGCGCTTGATGGTCGAGCAGACGCTCGCGACGGTCTTGTCTTTGGCGTCGAGCAGGGTGATTTGGAGCTGGCCCCGCGCCGGCCGGTCGCCGCTGCGGGTCAAAGCTTCGGTCTCGAAATACTGCCGGCCGCGCCCGTAAGCTCGCGCCACGAACTCGCGGTGAGTGAAGCGCCCAACCCCGAGCGAGCTGCACTCGCACTCGAGGATGCTCTCTCCATCCTCGTCGACGTGCGCCGTCGGGAAGCGGACGGCCCCGCGCTCGAACTCCTGATAGCTCGACGAGCCTAGGCGAAGCGCGAGCGAGTAGCTGCGGACTCGCTCAAAGTTGGTCTCGGTCTTGTCTACCCACTTCTTGGGCGGGACCAGGGGGCGGGGAACGTCTAGCGCCGACATGCAATTAGGCTCGCAGATTGAGCGAGAACTCGCAACGCACGCCCAAGGGGCAGTTTTGAAGCGGGTTTCAGCGAGGCGGGCTAGGCTTCAAGGCATGCCCAGCCCCGCCCAAGTTGCCCGGATGCAGAAACAACGCGACTCGGCCATCAGGTCGGCCCAAGCCGCGCGCAGGAAAGAGGCCGCCGCCAAAGACGAGGTCGCGCTCGCGAAAAAGCAGAAGCGCCAGGCGCTCGCACTCCAGGCCCGGCGATGGGCCATGCTGCTGCTGCTCGTCGCCCTCGGCGTCACGGGTGGGCTCGTTATCGGCGGCCAGCTCACGCGCATCGTCGACCCCGAGACCAAGGGCGTCAACAAGTGGGTGAGCCGCGGTCAGTGGTTCGCTTTCTTCGCGGGGCTCGTCATGCTCGTCGCTGCGCGTCGAGTGTGGATGTACGTCGTGGCGTTCCTGCTGCTCGGCATCGGCGGCGTGAAAATCTCCGACGTCTCGCGCATGGCCGACCTCATCCCCGGAGACCAGGGATGGGAGAACACCATCCCCGAAGGCAAGACGAAAATCGTGGTCGTGGCGGACGAGTCCTAGCCTCGCCACCGGCCCGCCCAACCCACGCACCAACACAACATCGACGACCAGGACCGAACCATGAGCGACACCACCTGTACCTGTCCTTCTGCCCAAGTACTTGCCAGCGAGCGGGCCAAAAATGCCCAGCTGCGACGCCAGCTCGCCGCAGCCAACGGCGTGCAGGGCCAACTGCTGCCCGGCACGGTCAACCGCTGGACGACTTACAACTGCGGGGTCTTTCAGGGCTTCATGATTGAGCCCCCAGTGTTCACGCCAGACGACGACGAGGACGCGTGCAACATCAACGACATGGGCTGCTCGCCGCAGCGGCCCCGCGGCGGGTGGTCGACCCTCCTGCTGATTCAGGGCTTGACCGCCGGCAGCACCGTCAACATCAAGATTTTCACGACGACCGCGGCCTGCATCCCCGCGCTCTCGTTCATGAGCATCATCGACAATCTCACGCAGGACGAGCAGACGCCCTCGCGAGTCACCGTAGGCAACTGGACCAGCGGGCGCACCCGCCAGCTCTTCCCGGGCTGGGGCAAGGATGCGCAGGCCATCGTCGGGGGCGCGTCCATCACGGACATCACGGACCAAGAAACGGCGAAGCTCTTCTTTCCCATCACCTACTACAGCGAGCAGAATCTCATCGACGGGCAAAACAACATGCCCGGAATCATGGCGAGGGTAAACACCATCGAGAACCAGACCGGCTTCGGTTTCAGCGTCAACAATGGCCGCGCGCGGACCATCGACATGGTGTTGAAAATGTACGTCGCATACGGCACGACCAGTAAGAAGGGCTGAGCCATGGGCACCGGCATCATCCTGGCAACGCTCCTCGGCCTGGCCGGCTTCGTGGGCCTCGCCGCCGCGGCCGGCGAGAAACCGGCGCCCTACCCAACCGCGCACGAGCTCGTGCTCGCCATGTGCAGCCACCTCGCGAGGCTTGGGCAGACGCCCCCGATGGCGTCAAACGACGTCGCTGAGCAGGCGCTCGCAATCGAGGCGATGAAGCTGCTCGGGGTGCCCGGCTCATGGCCGCCTGGTCAAGGCGCGTCGCAGAAAAGGCGCACGTTTTGGCTTGGCGCTCGCGACCTCGCGCGGCGGGTCTACACCGGCGAAATCGAGTGCGAGGTACAACCGGGCCCCACGCCGAGCCCCACGCCGAGCCCCACGCCGAGCCCCACGCCGAGCCCTACGCCCCCGCGCCCGGCTCCCGTGCCAGGCGAGTCGCTGCCCGGCGCTGCGGCGCTCACTGGGGCGATGTGTGCCCACCTCGCGCAGCTCGGCCAGTACCCGCCCCTGGAGCCGCTGGCGGCGGCCGAGCAGGCCCTCGCCGTCGAGGCCATCAAGGCCCTCGGCGTGCCCGGCTCGTGGCCGCCGCCCTCGGCCGCCCCCCAGGCGCTGGCCGACTTCTACCAGGGCGCGCTGACCCTGGCCCGAGGCGTGCGGAGCGGGGGCATAGCCTGCGGCCAGCCCGAGCCCGCGCCCGAGGTGCTGCCGGACACCGGCGCCGTTCAGCGGGCCGTGTGCGAGCTGCTGCTGCCCTACGCAGACCCCGAATCCGCCTACCTCGACGAGGGCTTTATGCCGAGCAGCGCGGCAGACCAGATTGCCGCGGCCGCGCTCGGCCGCCTCAACTACGCCGGACAGGTACCGCCGCCGGACACGGCAAGCCTCGCCCGTCGCGAGCTGTGGTCACAGGCTCGCGTGTTCGCGCTCGCTGTGCTCGCCGGCGAGCAATCGTGCGAGCCCGCGAACCGGCTCATCACCATCAACTCCCCCAAGGGGCCGGGCGGCTTTGTTCAGCTCGTGAGCGACCCGCAGGGTCGACCCGGCAACATGGCCGAGCTCATCAATCTCATCCCCGGCATGAGCAACGCGAGCAATGCCGAGCGGTGGGCAGCGATGCGAGACATCGTCGAACACCCCTACAATCAGCAGCTGCTCGTGAACGCGAACCCCGACATCGTGGGCCAGGGCTACGTGCAAAACGTCGGGCCGCAAATCATCAGCTTTCGCCGTGTCTGGCGAGCGAACCCACGGACCATCCTAGAGCGCTTTCAGTCGGGTAACAGCTACGCGACCCCCTACGTCGGGCTACAGCAGTTGAAATGAGCTTCCCGCCAAACTGCGGCGAGCCCTATCAGCACATGCTCGTCAACGATTGTTGGTGGTTGTGCACTGAGCCCGAATACGCCGCGGCACTCGAAAAAGCGCAGGCCATGAATCGCGAGCTTATCGCGGTCTGGAATGAACTGTTCGCGCTCGACGATGCCGCCGGCGACTACGCGGTAACCGAGCGGTGGCGCGACCAGCACAACAACTGGATTGCCGAATATGAGACCCTCCCGGCTCCTTACTCGGCGGCCTTTTGGATGGACTCGCTGAGCCTCATGCTCGGGGCCCGCTATCAGGACGTCCAGCGCATCGTCTCGACCGGCGCGTGCCTGCTGCACGCGATGGTCGTCGACGGCCAAGCCGCCTACGGGTCGGCCGACATTCAGGGGCCGCCAGCGCCGGCGCCACCGCTGCCCGAGGAGCCCTCGACGCTGGACACCATCGCCGACACCACGAAGACGGTCGCCGGGGCGCTCGGCGTCGTGCTCGTCATTGGCATCGGCTGGGCGGTCTTCGACCGCACGCGGGGGCGATAGGTGGGCCGGCTCGTCGACGCCGCGCGCCGACGTCGAGGGGCGCCAGCTGGCGCCCCTGCTCGAGCCAGCTCGCCACTTGGCGCGCGTGCTGTCGCGGTCGGGCTCGTCGCCCTGGTCGTGCTCGTGCTGCTGCTCGCCGCGTCGTCGAGCTCGGCCGCGTCGTCGAGCTCGACGCCCAACCCGCTGCCGCCCCCGCTGCCGCCCCCGCTGCCGCCGGAGCCGGAGCCCTCGCCGGAGCCGGAGCCGGAGCCCTCGCCCTCGCCCTCGCCCGAGCCCTCGCCCGAGCCCGAGCCCCCGCCCGAGCCCCCGCCCGAGCCCCCGCCC
>Ga0180438_10005788_pt1 | contig 17013 bp, 26 predicted proteins | sample SS_ome_12_FD_132455 | JGI IMG/M metagenome (GOLD analysis project Ga0180438, IMG submission 132455) | Hypersaline lake sediment archaeal communities from the Salton Sea, California, USA - SS_3_D_2 metaG | ecosystem: Environmental > Aquatic > Non-marine Saline and Alkaline > Hypersaline >...
ATGATAGTGGTTCACCTATTGGACAAGACAAATCGTCTGCTGCTAAACTTAGTAAGTTGATTAAGAAAGTAAATGCCGAAGTTCAAAAGAACTTTACTCTTGGTGATACGCCTGCTATGAAACTTCCTAAAGTAGCCGACTATGCTAATCAGAAGAAACGATTTATTAGTAAATTGGATAAACTTCGTAAAGAATTCAAATTAAAAGATACTGATAAGGTAACTGAATATCATAAACAGTGGTGGGAAAAATTTATTCTTGACCAAGCCAATAAAATGAAATATGGTATTCCAAATGATATTCTTGTTAAGTTAGTTAATCGATGGGCATTAGGTGATAAGAGTGGATTTAAAGTTACTGATGTTAAAAAAATGATTGATAATGATAAGTTTAGAGATTGGGTATTGAAGTTTGATAAACAAGACCAAAGTAAACAAATGGCGAAAAATGTACAACCATTTGAACATTTATTCTTAGAACTTGGCGCTCAAATTATGAAAAACGTTTCGAATTTGTTGGTAGCAAATCCTGATGAAGCTGTACAAAAGATGAGGGCTGAAGTCGAAAAAACTGCTAAGGAAATGGAAAATTCGACTGATGTAAAGAAGATTGAAAAGTTTAAGAAACAAATGGAAAATCTTAAAGCGATAGGTGGATATGATGTAATTGCTCCAACTGAAGGAATGGTATTTACATTTAATGACAAGGTGTATAAGTTAGTAGGTACATTTCAACCTGTACATCATATTATTAGTTTATTGAAATATGCTTAAGGAAATATAATGAACAGAAAACGACTTAGAGAAATCATACGAGAAGAAGTTCAAAAACTTAAATTACAAAAAGATTTATATGAAGAACTTGCTTCATTAGAACATGAACAGTGGATGGATTGGGCGAAAAATATTGCTGAAACTGAAAAGATAACTCCTGAACGGCTTAAACGGTGGAAAGAAGATTTGTTTGTTCCATATGAAGAATTACCTGAAGAGGAAAAGAAAAAAGATAGAGTTTGGGTAAACAAAGTATTAAAAATAATTGCACGTGAAACTGGACGTGAGGAATTATAATGGCTGAACGTGATTATAAAGACGAATATAAAAAATTTCAATCATCTGATAAGATGAAAAAGTATCGTGCTGAATTGAACAAATATAATCGTGACAAAGGCACATATGGAAATGGAGATGGCAAGGATGCCACTCACAAGGATGGCAAGATAAGTGGTTTTGAACCAAGTAGCCAAAATAAAGGACGACGTGAAAAATCGAGGTTGAAAAAAGAAGATATGATAAGAGAAATGATACGTGAACATATCCATTTTATTTTAATGGAAGGTGGAAATATTCCTGGTGTTAATTCAACTGTTCCTAAAGCCAATTTAAGTTATACAATTGAAAATGGATTAAGACTTGCTGGGTTAGGAAAACTTAAATATACGGTCGTGGGAAATAAGAATAAACCAGTACTTGGCGACGTTGATGTGGCTGTAAATGAAAAGACGTTGCGTATGAAATTAATTTTAATGGAAAAGAACCAGAACAATTTTGGTTTGAACTTGATGAATATCTTAGTAAACAAACGAAGATAAAAGGATATAAAGTTGTTAAGGGATTGAAACAATTTCATTTGGTTGTTCCATTGGTTGACAAGAATAAGAAACAAATATCAGCGTTCGATAAAGAGGGTAATCCGCTTCCTGAACCTGGATTTGTACAATTAGATATTTTTATTGGCGATTTGAAATGGATGTCGAACGCTTTGTCTTCATCTGACCCAAATAGTAAATATAAAGCTGTATATCGTAATTTGTTTCTTGTCGACATCTTGTCACAATTGATATTCAAGACGAAAGACCCAAATGTAAAACGTAAGATGCAAATTGATTGGAAAGAAGGAATTGAACTTGTTGATTTTACGACTGATGAAAAGGGAAAACGTAAAAAACTTAAAGTTAAAAAAGTAACTGGCGACATGGATAAATTTGTTAAGTTTTTATTTGGTTCAAAATTTAACTTTAAAGATATAAGTTCATTTGAAAAATTATATAAGTTGTTCATGAGTAATAAATTTCATTATCCAAAAATGAGAAAGAGTATATTGGATGCTTTTAAAAAGACATTACAAAATTATAAACTTGAACAACCAAAGGAATTAAGATGATTAAATTAAAATTGTTGTTAGAGAAAAAAGACCCATATGATAGAGTACGTGATGCTTGGAAAAAAGCACATAAACGTGTACCAATACATTCTGTTGGTTCTCATGAATATCCTAAAAAGATATACCAAGCGACAATTGATGAGATGAATAAGGAATTTAAAAAAGAATTTCCTAAAGGGGCTTTTACTGACAAACAAATTTATAGGTCATTATTTAGTGATAGAATAAAAACTGGAATGGATGCTTGGGATTATTTATCTGACCTTATTGAAAAAAGGATGTCAAAGAAATGATTAAATTAATGGACATATTAGCTGAAGGCGGTTGGGCTTCTGCGAAAACACAAGGTACAGAAATTACACCAAAGTTGGTTGCTAAAGTAATGCCTGTGGTCAATAAGTTCATTAAGGATTTTAATGCTATTGTTGACAAGGATGATAAGCCTCCTATTAAGTTAGTGAGTCCTGTTGGTTCAACAAAGTATTGGGAAAAGGATTTAAAAAGTAATCCTGATACTCATTATGGTGATATTGATTTACTTATATCTTTTCCTGTTTGGTATAAAGATGGAAAGAATTCTCGTGAAAATGAAAATAAATCCATAAAATATTATTATGATAAGATAGTAGAATTATCAGGAAAGTTACCATATCTTGATTCTGATACGAAAAATACTGGTGGTAAAAATCTTATATTAAAGATAGGCGATGATTATGTTCAAGTGGACTTTGTTGCTACGACACCAGAATATGAAGATTGGACACAAGGACGATTTACACCTGAACATGGATTGAAAGGATTTACTGTTGGTAAACTTTTTACGGCTCTTGGGAATTTGTTTAATCTTAGTATGGGAGATAGAGGAATACTTGGTAAAATGAAACAAGGTGTTCTTGTTCCGACGAAGATGCAAAAGGATGTAGAAATAATAAAAATATCTAAGAGTTATAAAACGTTTATCCGTGATTTAACTGAATTTATTTTGAAATATTATGACCCAAAAATAAAGAAATATAAAGAACATCCTGAATTGAAAAAATTCAAGGGATTGAATCCTGAAAATGTTAAATTAGCTAATTTTGCTAAAGGTGTTGCTGGGATGGCTAAGACACTTGAATTGAATGGATTGTTTGATAAAAATGACGTTGCTGGTACTCGAAGCGCAAAAGAATTAATGAAAAAAATACGTGATGAATATCAAAAAGTAATGTTGGCTCAATTAAGTGGAAGTAAATTTAAGAAGGCGAACACGCCAGAAGCCTATCAAGCGATAGAAAAAGTCAAGAAACACACGAAAGAAGGTATAAACATTGTAAATAAATATTTAAAGTAATTCTTTATTATATTTATATGTATGGAAATATTAGGAGAACATGATGGACAAGAAACTTTGGGAAAAGATGCTTCATAAAAATACTTTAAACGAAAGTATTCAAGGCGCTATTTTAAATACAATAACTGACCTCATAGATAAAATTGAACGTTCTAAAGGTTCTCTTGATGATAAGACAATCAATGAGTATGTTAGCACGCTTAAAAAGATGTGGAATAAAATTAGAAAATCAAAATTTTAAAGGAAAATAAAATGGATAGAAATTTGTGGAAAAAATTACTTCACGAAAATACATTATTAAATGAAGCAATCGAAACCGCTGACGAATTTGTTCCTATGATTGAAAAGACGATTAAGAAACATTTTCCAAAATCGACTGTTCAAGTGAAATTTGATACACGTTTTGCATCAGCGATTACAATTCAATTTGCTGTTGGAACGAAACAAGATTGGTCTCATGGGTATTTTGAAAATGATATTTCCAGAACGACAATGATGATTTGGGGCTTCGACAAGGAAGGTAATATGCCGAAAGGAAAGATACAATTAGACCCGCATATTGCAGGTAAGATTTATGTAATACCAGGTCCTGGTTCATATAATGCTTATGATTCAGTTAAAGTTCCTATTCGTAAGAAAACTGGAACACCTGAACAAGTATTAAAATCGATAGATAAATATTTTAGTGATTTGAAAAGTACATTAAAAGCAAATAAAGATAAATTTTCAAAAAGTCACGAATACGCTACTAAATACATTTAAGGAGAATATAAGATGGACATGAGAAATTGGCGAAAAATGTTAAGTGGTGATATGTCACCTCTTAAAGAAAAAAAGGAAGAAGCGATAATTCCTGAAAATGCCATATATCGTATACATTGGAGAACTGGACAACGTTCAAACTTAGTTGACCATGATGGTGCTATACGTCGTGTGAACGAACAGATGAATCAAACAGGTTGGGAATGGATGAAAGTTATTAATACTGAAACCAAACAACAACAAATCGTATACGAACCAAAATCTGGCAATCGTGGATTTCTTCATTTGAAGAAATTAGACGAAAATATGTTATCAGAAAAGGCTAAGTTTGATATAGGAATGGCTTCTATGGGTAATGGTCTTACTGTTTACAATCGTGCTAAGGAAGAACATGGCGACTATCAAAAGATTGCACATATAGGTAGAGATAGGAAAGTCAAATATTATGTACAGAATCTTCCATCTGACGTAAAGAAACAAATTGAAAAAGCTGCTAAAGGTAAAAATCAACCAATGTCGGCTACTCAACCCTGGATGAAAACATTTGATGAAGGTAAATTGAATGAAACAGGTGAATGGGATGATTCTGAAGGTAAAGAGTGGCTTAAACATTTAGAAAAATCTATGAAAAAATTACAAAGCATGACAAAAGGAAAAGCTAAGTTTGTTCGTGCTCGTGGTTTTGATATGTATCAAGGGCCTGTTGCTGTTGTTAAGATAAATGGTAAAGCTTATGAAGTGTGGACAACTGAAGATGATGAATTTTGGATTGATGATTATCCAGTTGATAATACTTCAAAACGTGGTTTACGAAAAGGATTTCAAGGCGACTTATATGATTTAGCTGATGTCATTGTTAATGGTGGAAAATAAATGTATAAAGCCAAGTTTGTAAATAATCAACTCTGGATAGATGAAGGTTTATTCAAACATTTATCCGAAAAGTTTGGAGTTGATGATAAAGATGGAAAACAATATATCCATGTGGGTAGTTATTTTTCATCGAATTTAGTAGCGGAAAAGAAAGACGGTGGATATTATAAAGTTGTTCCTGCTGGAAGTCAATATAATGAACGACCTGTGTTACAATTAGAAGCGTATTGGGATATTTTAAAACATGGTGACGTAGTATTAGAAGGTGAAGTGCCAATTTTTTATAGAATGTGGTATGGTAATCGAGGCGTACCAATGAACGACAAAAGAATTGTTGGAGAAAATAAAATGAATGAACAAAAAGAAACCTTTTATATTGTGAAAGGAAGTAAACCTGTTGATAGTTTTTATTTAAATGAATTACCAACTAAACACGTTTGGTATGGAGATGTAAAAGATAAGTCTTTACATAAATATAAAGACCATTTAAACCAAGTCGAATTGCCAGTTCCTTCTAAAATGTTCCCTATTAGAAAAAATAGTTGGATGGTTTTTAATAGTAAAAAAGACGCTGAAGATTATTTAAAACACGCTGAAAAAAGTATTAAAAGTGATAAGAGATTTAAACCACATATAAAAGATTCTTTATTAAAATATTTAAAAGGAATGAAAATTGTCTCAAAAATGACAAAGGAAAATAAAATGAATGAAGCTAAAAACAATGCCAAGTTTGTTAAAGAAGATGGTAAGTGGTATTTAGAAACTACGCATATGGGAAAACAACCTATTAGTAGATTTGGAATTAAATCTAAAGGTGATAAGGCATATCTTTATTATCTTAGAAATAATAAAGAAGATGCCGAACATTATGGAACTAAATATAAAGACCCAAATGACGACGTAAACAAATATTATCCAACACGTGCTGCTGCTAAGAAAGCTCAAAAAGGTGGATGGTCGTTCTTAGAAATTGGTGTTAAAGAAATTGACTTAAATAATATAAAACCACTTTCCAATGCAAGAAATGTCATTTTTACCGGAACACAAGGACGAAAAATAGTACCTGCGAAGGTAGTTGAAAACACTTCGGGAGAAGATAAAATGAATGAACAAACATTATCAAAACTTCAATTGGCTTATCGTGAATTTTTTAAGGCTAAGATGGAGGAATTTGGAATTAAATCACCTGTCGAATTGAAGACTGATGAAAAACGTAAAGAATTTTGGAATTCGGTTAAGAAAGAATGGCCTGCTGCTAAGAAAAATATTACTGAAGGAGTTTTTCGACAAGCCATACGTTCATATATTGCTGAATTAATGGATAATCCTGATGTGGAAATTGAACCAATTGAAACTGGCGAAGTGAATACTAAGACTCATCATAAAGTCAACGAAGCTATGAAACCCGGCGTTTTATTTGATGTGCTTCAAGAGTATTGGAATAAATTGATGCCACTTCTTAGGGAAATGAAAAAACATTCTCCAAAAGGATACCCTCATTTGAAAAAGGCGATTGAACATTTAGACGACGCTATGAATGAACTTATGACAGATGCTAAACTTATGGATGGTGTTATAAAAGAAGGCTGTGACCCAAAAGAATTGAGAGCTGGAATTGCTGTTGAAATGGAACATACAGACGACCCAGAAGAAGCTAAGAGAATTGCTATTGACCATTTAAAAGAAGACCCAAAGTATTACAGCAAACTTAATAAGGCTGGATTAGTAGATGAGCCTGGTGGAAAAATGGATGAAGCATCTGATGCTAAGAGCATTACAATTGTGGACAAAGTAAAAAATAAAAAGACAGTTAAAAACATGACATCTAAGCAATTTTGGGCTTTTGATAAAAAGCTTCAAAAACAATTACAAACGTCAAATGATATGAATAAGGTTAGTTCTGATTGGAAAAAAGGAGAAATTGTAGTTGAAATAAATGAACAGACAACTCCAATGTGTTGTAATGAATGTGGAAATAAATTTAAGAAAAAACTTGGAAAAAATACATTTGAAGTAAAGTGTCCTAAATGTAAAAGTTATGACACAGAACCATGTTAAATAAAAGGAGGTCAAATGGCTAAAAAGAATAAACTTGGTACTATAAAGCCTAAAGAAATTCAAAAAAGAATTCACGGTGTACATGAAGATAAGATACAAGTAGGTTACACAAAGGCTGAAATACGGCGAAAAGAAGGCGAACGATGGACAGATGACGACGGAAAAGAATGGGAAGTGAAAAATGGAATAGTAATGAGTATTCCCAAATTTCAAGATGTTAGAGTACCATTATTCTGTCCAAAATGTAAAACTGTTATGGGAAAACGTTCAAAGGACGTGGAAGTTTATTATAAGTTTGGATTTTGTCTTAATTGTTTAATTGAACGTGATGCTCAAATGATGCTTGATGGTACAATGGACAAATATGCTAAAAAATATGTTAGAAGTAAAAAACGTGGTTATTATGAAGAAATGAAAACGGCGATTACAGAATATTTGAAAGCACTTGAAGGAAAAAACCATTTAGAATTCGTAAATGAAGATGGTAAGATAGAAAAATGGGAAGGTGATTTAGATAAACTTCGAGATTTTTGGGAAAAGGAATTGGAATCTATCAATGAAGAATTGGAGAAAATAGGAGAAAGTTAATGTTTGGTACTGAATATGGTATTTTATATTTGCTCTTGAATTTTTTAGTGATGTGTATTGGTATTATTGCTCACTTTTTCAAGAAAAAAATTAAAGGTGAAACGATTGACGATATAAAAAACTATTTCAAGTCACATTTTAGAAATACAGTATTATCAATTATAGGTGCTATATTTGGTTTTGTTTTATTGGTAACAACAGCAAGTCTTGGAATTATAGCAAGTTTTACTGTTGGTTATGCTGCTGATTCGATGTTAAATAAGGCAGAAGGAAATGCTAAGATAAATGGAACAGGGAACGGTAAATAATGGGTAAAGAATTTGAATCAGATAATCCAGTTATGTATGAAAATGGTGACGACTGGAAAAAGTATAAAATTTGGGTAATAGATAACATTCGACGACTTAGAAATGAAGTTGATGGATTACGTGACCAAGTGAATGATACTATTATGGCGAAATTAAATGATTTAGAAAATAAGATAACTGCTTTACAAGTTAAATCTGGTGTTTGGGGATTAATTGCTGGTTTACTTGGAGTAGTTATTGCTATGACAATAAAATCTCAATTCGGTCTTTAAGGAGAGAACGATGGACAATAAACAATGGAAAAAATTACTTCATGAAAATACATTAAATGAAGCAGAAAAGGCTAAGTTTAAAAAAGGCGATAAAGTCAATTTTATAGAATGGGGAGAACCATTACGAGACCCTAATACAATGAGTTATACTGGTAAAACAGCTCCTGATAAAAAATATCCTGATGTTATTGCTAAAGTTGAATATAGGGAATATAATGCTATGCAACAACAACGATGGGAATATTATTTAAGGAAAATGAAAAAATGGGTGCCTGACTATCAATTGGAGAAAAGATAATGGATAGAAATCTTTGGTATAAAATTTTTAGAAGTAATGCTATAGTTAGCGAAAAAACTGCTATTGGTAAATTTAGTGAAGACCCAATGAATTATAAAACTGCTAAAGACTGGGCTATGAGAAATCGTGACCTTAAAGATGTTAAAATTACATATGGAACAAGAACTAAGAAATTTTATGTTATTGACCAAAGCGATAGAGATTGGGAAAGATTTTCTGTATTTCCTAAAGAATTTGTCAAATTTAAAAATGAAAAAGACGCTATAAATACTTTAGTGAGTCCGAGGAGATTTTAATGGATAAGAAATTGTGGGATAAATTATTTCGCCAAAATTCATTGAATGAAGGAAGAAATGACCCTAATAAACCATCTGAAATTGATGGTAAACGAAAAGCTCAAGCAATTAAAATGATTTATAAAAAAGTATATCCATATACAAAAGGCATTTATCGTGACGAAGATTGGAGAAATATCAATAAGATATGGAAAGAATTTGATAATATGAATCTTGATTGGTGGATAGAAGAAGCCAAATATGGTAAGAACGATGAAGGTGTTCCCGTGAATAAAGAATGGAAGTTTGCTATTGAATATGAAAATGAACGTGGTAAAAAACAAAAGTTTGGCGGTCATGTAATGGCTCATGGAGCGGGAAGTGTAAAAGACCCATTAGATAGATATGACATAACAGTTGTATTGTGGTAAGGAGAATAACAATGGATAAAAAACTTTGGAATAAATTATTTCGTGAAAACACACTCGTTGTTGAAGGCAGAATTAAAGATGAACAACATCTTCTTGATTTGACGAAGAAATATATACGAAAAAATTATAAAAGTGAAGAACGAAAACATTTAGCTGATGTTGAAGAAAGTATGGCTGAAATGTGGAATTCTGGTGATATAAAAACTGATAGAGATTTGTATGATTCGATTGATTATTTAATGGATGATATAGGAAATGTTAATTATCCTATTTAATGGAGAATATAATGAGCATACGTAAAATAATACGTGAACAAATACGACAATTTTTAGCTGAACAAGACCCTGAAAAAGAAAAGGCTGAAAAAGAAAAGCAAGACTTGGAAAAACAAAAACAAGATTTTGCTCAGCAAAAATTAGATTTCCAGAAACAACAAGCCGCTGATTCTGATAGGGAAGCTGACCAAAGAGATGCTGAAAAGGAAAAGGCTGACCAAGAAAAAGAAAAGGAAGCCGAAGGCGAAGGTGGAGGTGAAGAAAAGAAACCCGAACCAAATATAAGTTTTAAGACACAAGGTCGCTTTTATAAAGATGCTATGGCTGATTTAGACAATTTACAATTAGCTGGTGGCGATTTATTAGACGACGATGAAAAAAATTATGTTGCTCTTGCTGTACAAGCTGCTGAAGGACGTGTGGATAAAGGTTTCGATAAGTTTTTAAGAAAAGGTAAAGCTGGTAATGTATATGGGAAGGATTTCAGTGACGACGACATAAAAAGAATAATAGAATTTTGTAAACGAAATGAAATAGTAAGATAAGGAGATTTAAAATGAAAATTACAATGTCGCAATTAAAAACAATTATAAGAGAAGAAATTGTTAAAGAATTATCTGGAGGAACTGTAGGTGAAATTGATTTTCCAAGATATGCTGGAGGATACGTGGTTAGTAAAGCATATAGTTTATTAAAACCATTTAAAGGCTGGGAAGATGGTATGAGTGGTAGTGATGATGGAATTGAAAATATTCAATGGAGTCTACCGGATGATGAAGATTGGTGGGATAACTTTATTGGTGTTGGAATAGACCCTACTACTGATGGTAAAAATGTTAAATTCGGATTGTCAGTAACTAAAGATGGTAAGTATGCTTATAGTACGGAAAAAAAGGTAAAGTTAACTGGTGATGTGAATAAAGATGCTAAACTATTTGTTGCTTGGATAAAACAATTATTTCCAAAAGTAGCTAAAAAATATTTTAATAAATAAGGTGAATTAAAATGGCTGATAAAACTATAAAAGGCAAATTTGGTAAATTTCGTATAGTTGGTCCTGTACCGAGAAAATTTAAAGCGGCTTTTGATGTAGCTTTACCATTTGCTAAGGAATTAAAAACTACACGAATTGGAAAAGAGGCTCGTGGATTACAATTCACATTTAGCGATAAAACTCATGCCAATAAATTTTCCAAGTATATGCAACAACAAGGACATAAAGTAATTATAGATAGACAATTTAGTGGTCAAAACATGGTTACTATCAAAGAAGAAATAAATAAACAAGGAGATAATACAATGAAGATTAAAATGTCTGAATTAAAGTCGATGATAGGCGAAATTCTTAAAGAGGAAGAAACTGCTTATCAAAAGTTTTTCAAAGAAAAACTTGCTAAATATGGTGTGAAATCACCTGCCGAATTAAAAGGTGATGAAAAGAAGAAATTCTTTGATGAAATTGATGCCGAATGGAAAGGTAAAGGTGAAGTTGAAGAAACTCTTGAACCGGTAAGTCCTGCTCAAGGCAATCCACTTAAAAGTGTGAAAGCTAAAAAGGCTGCTCGTATTCTTGCTTCTGAAGCAAAGGTTGAAGAATACATTCGTAAACTTGTTCGTGAAGAATTGAAGTTCGTTATGTTTAATGAAGTTCCTGGAACAGCTTCACGTAAAGTTGCCAAGAAAAGAATTACCCAAACTGGTTCTGCTGATAAATCATTATAATTAAAATTAAGGGGAACAGTTATGAAATTTTTTGAAAAAGTGGGTACTTGGATAGTTAGCATTCTTGCTATTGTAGGTGCTATTGCTCTTTATGTATTTTTGAGTAAAGATGAAGCCCAAAAGAAAGTCAAGAAACTTGACGACGAAATAAAGGATATTGAAAAGGATATTGAGGTTAAGGAAGAGGAACGGAAAAAATTGGGCGAAAAGGCTGATGGTCATGCTAACAAAGGCGCTGAACTTGATAAACAAATCAAGAAAGCTGAAGGTAAGAAAAGAAATCTTACTGAAAAACGTAAGATGTTAAAAGACATACTTGCTAAATATGGAGATAAATAATGAAAAAATTAATTATAACATTTTTGATTCTTCTATTTGCTGGTACTGGTTTTGCTCAAAATGACAAATGGATTAGAGTCGAAAAACAAGACTGGGAATTCGTTAAGAATACTGCTATGGAACTTGATTCTGCTTTAACTGAATGTCAAGAATTGGATAGTTTAAAGACGTTACGAATTTTTGAATATTCACAAGAAGTTGAGGCACTTAGGTTAATGAATCAAACGGCTGATAGTATTATGGTTATGAAGGATTTACAATTGGAAAAACGACAAGAACAAGTCGATATATTGAATGCTTCTTTACGAAAGAAGAAATTTGAAATTTGGATGTATCGTACTGGTGGTATTGCATTAATCATTATTGGTGGAATTTTAATAGTAGCGAATTAATATGACAAATCAATTAGTACAACAAAAGAAAACATTGAAGGAAATTATAGCTGAACAATATCAATTGTGTGCTAAAAGTCCTCAATATTTTATGAAAAAATATTGTTTGATACAACATCCGACGAAAGGAAAAATACCGTTTATTTTATATCCTTTTCAAGAAACGTGTTTAGATGAATTTATGATGAATCGTTATAACATTATTCTTAAGTCAAGACAATTGGGATTGTCTACACTTACAGCGGCTTACGCTTTGTGGCGAATGATATTTAAACAAGATTTTCAAGTTCTTGTAATCGCTACTGGTAAAGACGTTGCTAAGAATCTTATTACCAAAGTTCGTATTATGTATCAAAATCTTCCAACATGGTTAAAGATTCCAGCTGATACTGATAATAAAATGTCATTAGAACTATCAAATGGTTCACGGATTGTTGCTATTTCAAGTGCTCCTGAACGTGCTCGTTCTGAAGCTCTTTCATTATTGATTCTTGATGAAGCGGCTTTTATTGATAAGGTTGAAGAAATTTGGACAGCATCTCAACAAACGATTGCTACTGGTGGTGATTGTATTGTACTTTCAACGCCTAATGGTATGGGTAATTGGTTTCATTCCATGTGGCTTGAAGCTGAAGAGGAAGCCAATGGATTCAATACAATTAAATTACACTGGACAGTACATCCTGAACGTGACCAAGCTTGGAGGGATGAACAAGACAAGAAACTTGGTAAACGTAAAGCGGCTCAAGAATGTGATACTGACTTTCTAACATCTGGTAATACTGTAGTTGATATGAATATTATTCAATTTTACAAAGAAACCTTTGCTAAAGAACCACAAGAAAAGCGTTCTATTGATAAAGGACTTTGGATTTGGGAATATCCAGATTATACAAGGTCATATGTTATTACTGCTGACGTTGCTCGTGGAGATGGAAGCGATTATTCTGCTGCTCATGTATTTGATATTGAAAATATGCGACAAGTTGCCGAATATAAAGGACAAGCTCAAACTCGTGATTATGGTCGTTTATTGGCTGCTCTTGGTGTTGAATATAATAATGCTATGGTTGTGGTTGAACGTGAAAACGTCGGTTGGGATACAATTCAAGAATTGATTGATATAAATTATCAAAATCTTTTTTATTCATCTAATGACCTACAATATGTTGATGTACATCGACAAATGACTAATAAGATACGTGCTCAAGAAAAGAAATTAAAACCTGGTTTTGCTACGACAACTCGAAATCGTGCTCTTATTATCAATAAACTTGAGCATTATTTTGAAGATGTAAATATGGAGACACAAGAAACAAGTATTACTGTTTTCTCACAACGTTTGCTAAATGAACTTCAGACATTTATCTGGAAGGATGGAAAGGCTCAAGCACAAAGTGGTAGGAACGACGACTTGATAATGGCACTTGCCATTTTCTTATGGGTTAGAGATACTGCTTTAAGATTAAGACAAGAAGGTATTGACTTAACAAAAATGATTTTAAATAAGATTGGGAAATCTCCACAATTCGAAGGTATTTATCGTCCAGATGAAGCAATACGACGTGATGCTTGGAGTCTCAAACTTGGAAAAGAAAATGTTAAATTAACGGATTATTTATAATGATACGGCTTATGGACATACTCGCCGAAGAATTACCTGAAATTTTGGATGAGGCTCGATACGTTTATGTAGTTCGTAATCGAAAGAAAAAGAAACGACTTGCACCAAGACCAGGATATAAAGTGGTAAATGGTAAGTATAAGAAGATGACTGGTTCAGAAAAAATGAAACGTAAAATAGCTGCTCGAAAAGCTGCTAAGAAACGTAAGGCTAAGAAGTCACAAATTAAACGTAAAAGAAATTTATCAATGCAAAAACGTAAATCAATGGGTTTGGGGAGAAAATAAAATGGAAACCGTAATAGACAAAGTAGCCAAAGAAGTCAAAGACAAATGGGCTAAAGTTTTACGCGACCATAAAAAGTTATCTATTGAAAAGAAGATGCAAAAAGTGATTCATATACCGTTAAAGGATGTGAAGAATATAATTGTTGAGGAAAAAGTATGAGTTTAATAACTGAGTTACCACACGCTGAATATGACGGTGAAGGAATTGATGCAATAGACTTTCGACTTGAAAAAATGCCGATGTCGGCTGACGACAAAAAGAAGTTTGCTAAGGCATTTTTAAGTGGTAAAGGTATAATTGGATTAATGCCAAAAACTAATAAGTATCTTCTGTTTACTCCAAATGATATTAAAGTATTAAAAAATAAACCAAAAGACAAGTCACTTGTATTACCGCCAAATTGGCAGAAATATGCTGTGATTTTAAGAGACTGGAGTATTAATATGAACAAAGAACGTATTAAAGAAATCCTTCGTCCAATTGTTAGAGAAGTTATGTTAGAAAAATGGAAAGACGATGTTGATATTAAAAAAACAGGTGAACACGCTGATAAAACAATTGAACAATTGAAAAAAGAAATTGAAGCTCTTCGTGGAAAACCTGGTAATAAAGAAAAAATGGGTGAATTAATTTTTGCTTTAAGAGCAAAACAAGGTTGGAAAAAGGGCGAAGGTTCAACTGGTTTAACGGAAGCCAACATCAAAGACGATGCTAATAAGTTGATTGCTGACTTGAAAAAGAAAGGATTTATTAGAGATGGACAAACCGAAGGTAAAGCTGGTTCGGTTGCTGGTGGTGGAAAGTTCAAAATATGGGCTGTATTACCAAAAGATTATAAAACTTTCAAGAATCAAGTTAAATCAACGTATAAAAAAGTAGGTGAAACTCAATTGGGATTAGACCAATTTCAATCTCCATACGGGTTTTATTTTTGGATGTGGAATGACGATGGAAGTCATGCTTACTTACAAGTACGTCGGAAAAAGAAATAAATTATAAATAAATATTTATACTTAGGTAAACTATAATTAAGAGGTAAAAATGGCTGAATCAACTGTATATAGAAGTTTAAAGAAATTATTTTCTTCTGATGTTATCGTAAGAAATATCGGTGGACGACAATTGAAGGTTATAGACGTTGACCAGATTCAAAAGTTTGGTATGTCGAGTCAGAACGACCGTTTTACTCGTATGTACTCTACATTGAATTATAGGTTGTCGTCACAACAAGCACTCTACGGGATGGAATCACAAAGATTACGCCTGTTTAGAGATTATGAGGTTATGGATACAGACGCCATAATTGCTTCGGCTCTTGACATCTATTCTGAAGAAGCGACAATGAAAAATGAAATGGGCGAAATACTTAAAGTAAGAGCCGGAAATCATAAAGTACGTGAAGTATTAGAAAACCTTTATTATGACATATTAAATCTTGAATTTACACTTCCAACATGGATTAGGGGAATGTGTAAATATGGTGATTATTTCCTTAAATTAGATTTGGCTGAAAACTATGGAATTACAAACGTGATTCCTTTACCAGTTTATGAGTTAAAACGTGTTGAAGGTGAAGACCCAAATAAACCTAATATAGTTAGATTTTATTTGGAAGGTGGAGGTGCTAAAGGGGCTTTAGAAAATTTTGAAGTAGCTCACTTTAGACTTCTTAGTGATTCAAATTATCTTCCATATGGAAAATCAATGATAGAACCTGCTCGTCGAGTATGGAAGCAATTAATTCTTATGGAAGATGCTATGTTAATTCATCGTATCATGAGAGCTCCTGAACGTCGTATATTTAAAGTCGACGTTGGTAATATTGCTCCTCATGAAGTCGATGCTTACATGAAACGTATTATTGCTCAAGTTAAAAAAGTACCTTATATTGACCCAGAAACTGGCGAATATAACTTAAAATTTAATATGCAAAATATGACTGAAGATTTCTATTTACCTGTACGTGGTGGAGACAGTGGTACAGATATAGATAATCTTGGTGGTCTTGAATACAATGCTATCGAAGATATTGAATATCTAAGAAATAAAATGATGGCGGCTTTAAAAGTACCTAAAGCATTTCTTGGATATGAAGAGGAAGTTGGAAGTAAAGCGACATTGGCTTCTGAAGATGTTCGTTTTGCTCGAACTATTGAAAGAATACAAAAAATTATTGTATCTGAATTATATAAACTTGGATTGATTCATCTCTACATTCAAGGTTTTAAAGGAAATGAACTTGTTGATTTTGACCTTGAATTAACTACTCCATCCATTATTTATGAACAAGAAAAAATAGAACTTTGGAATTCTAAAGTTTCTCTTGCTCGTGATATGAAAGATTTAAAGATGTTGAGTGAAAAGTGGATTTATAAAAATATTTTTGATATGTCTGAAGATGATGTTATTGACGAAGAAAAGAATGTTATCGAAGACCAAAAGAAAAATTATCGTATGGAACAAATTGAACAAGAGGGTAATGACCCTGCTGAAACAAATCAAGGATTTAGAGATGGTGAACAAACTGAACAATTTAATTTGAAATACGATACAAAGAAAAATAAATATTATGAACCTGTCGACCCTGTTAAAGATGGTCGACGAGGAGAAAAATCAAGAACACGTAAAAAGGATGAACCTTTTGGCGAAGACCCAATTGGACAAAAAGATTATGGTAAAATCCTTAAACTTGATTCTGAATTAAATGGTACAGGTAGTGGATATGATGCTAATAAGAAAAAACATTTATCTCGTCGATTAAAACGTGCTGAACAAACACTTGGAAAAGATATTGCTGGTGGTGATAAGAAAGTTATTTCTGAAACTGATTTGACTAAATTAAAAAATTATTTTAATGTTAAAAAGAAGAAAGTCAATGAAAAGAAAGAGGCCAATAATATAAATATAGACGAGGAAATTAAAGACAATAAATAAGATAAATAATTGAAACTTTTAAGTATAATATTTATATATGGAAAATACTAACAATTTAATAGAAAAAAAATCTAATAA
>Ga0180438_10005789_pt1 | contig 17008 bp, 17 predicted proteins | sample SS_ome_12_FD_132455 | JGI IMG/M metagenome (GOLD analysis project Ga0180438, IMG submission 132455) | Hypersaline lake sediment archaeal communities from the Salton Sea, California, USA - SS_3_D_2 metaG | ecosystem: Environmental > Aquatic > Non-marine Saline and Alkaline > Hypersaline >...
AAGGAGAACATGCTCGCGCCCCCCGGCGAGGGATTCGTGCTCGCCATGAGAACCTTTAGCAGAACCCGCCCGGCCATCGGCGCATTCGCGGTGGGTGCCTCCAGGTCTGCCATGGAGTTTGCCATTGACTACGCAAAGAGGCGGCGCGCATTCGGCACGAAGATCTCCAATTTTCAGGCGATCCAGTTCAAGATCGCGGAGATGTACCAGAAAGTGGAGACCGCCCGTCTTCTTGTCTGGAAGGCGGCCTGGGAGGCGGACAACGGAATGGATCCCACCGTCAATGCATCGATATCGAAGTTTTATGCAACCGAAGCGGCACAAGAGGTCCTGAGCGAGGCCCTGCAGATCTTTGCCGGTTACGGGTATACGAAGATGTTCCCCATCGAGAAGCTCTTGCGGGACACACGTCTGTTCAAGATCTACGAGGGAACCAGCGAGATACAGCGGCTGATCGTTTCCGGCCACGCGCTGAATACCTACCAGCCTGCGATGCCGTCCCTGGAAGATGTACCCATCCAGCGAACCATGAACCCGGAAGAGATGGAAGAGGAAAAAGCGAAAGGAAAGGCCCTGTGGCGCTGTCGCATGTGCGGTTACGTCCATTACGGCGAGGATGCACCCGAGGAATGTCCGTCCTGTTTCTTTCCAAAGACGGCTTTCAAGAAGATGCCATAGTAAGAGCCGTTGATTATCAGCGTGGCGTAGCTTCTCCCACCCCCTTGAACTTCTGTAAGATGTCTGGGAGATGCAAATGATTCAATTGAAACAAACCCTAAAGGCGGATCGTCCGATTCATGATGTTTTTCGCTACACCTGTGATTTCGAAAACGTCGAGATGTGGGCAGCGAGGTTGGAGGCTCAGGGCGTAGTTCTGCACGCGATGCATCCGGGATGGACCGACACGCCCGGCGTCTCATCGTCTCTCCCATCGTTCTGCAAGATTACAAAGAAGATCCTTCGCACACCTGAGGAGGGCGCGGATACCATCGCCTGTCTGGCCGCATCCAAGGAGGCGGTGGATTCCTCGGGCCTGTTCTGGCTGGACCGTCAGCCGCGAACCACCCATGTCTTTCCCGGAACGGGCGAGTCGCAGGAAGACCGGAGACAGCTTTGGAGCAAGCTTGAAGATCTTTCAGGCTGGAGTGAGGATAAGGAAGGTGCCGATGGGTGAGGAGGGGACGGGCGGCAAGAAGTGGACCGAATTGATGGGACTCGGCAGGGACCCCTGCCGACGTCTTTGGGCAAGAAGGTCTGTAACCATACCCCTCTATTTCATCCTCTGCGGCTTGATGCTTTCCCTGACACCTGTTCTGTTTCCCCTTGCGCTGATCGTGGATGCCTTGAGGTCATCGAAGTGGGCATTCGTCCGAATGATTGTTTTCCTGCTTCTCTATTTCGTCTGTGAGGTGCTGGGAATCCTGGCCAGCTTTATGCTGTGGCTCCTGGCAGGCCCTTACGTCTCTCAGGATGTGGAAAGGTATCTGAGGAAGAATTTCGCTCTCCAGTGCTGGTGGGCGCGCACCCTAGCCGAGGGAGCATTCAAGCTTTTTTCTGTCCGACTCGAGGCGGAGGGGCTGCGGGATTTCCGAGGGAGACCGATTCTGCTATTCGTGCGTCATGCGAGCACGGCCGACGCCGTGCTCCCTGCAATGCTCATCGGTGTTCCTCAGAAGATCATGCTGCGATATATCATCAAACGGGAACTGCTTGTGGATCCATGTCTCGACATCGTTGGCCACCGGCTTCCCAACTACTTCGTGCGACGCGGATCAGGGGAAGGGGCCAAGGAGATCGAGACGATTGCCCAACTCATGTATGATCTTTCCCCGGGACAAGGTGTGCTCATGTATCCAGAGGGGACACGTTTCACAGCTGCCAAGCGGGAAGGAATCCTGAAACGGTTGGAAGGGTCCGGGGACAGGGATGCGGTTCGCCGTGCCAGGGAGATGCCCCACGTATTGCCCCCCCGCCTTGGGGGGTCCCTCGCTCTACTTGAACGGAATGAAGGCGCCGACGCGGTTTTCTGTGTGCACACCGGCCTAGAATCCACCACATCCATCGGTCAGCTCTGGAGGGGTGGCTTGGTGGGCTCCCGGGTGCGGGTCAGATTCTGGGTGGTGCCTTTTGAAGAAATCCCCAAGGGGCGAAAAGCCCTTTCCGACTGGCTTTGGGCCGAGTGGGCAAAGGTCAATGCGTTTCTGGAAGAGAGTAAGGGGAAGGAGGTTTGCTGAGAAAGCGTGCTTCGGTCGCTTGTGCCTTCCCCAAAGACATTCATCTGCAGCAGGACGGTGATATAGGTGGGCAGAAGCTTCCCGATCAAGATGCTTGTCCTGGTGACGGGAGCCATCAGCAGAGAGAGGTGCCGGGCATAAAGATCCCCCGTTCCCTCGTGCCTGTAATAGAAAGATGCCGAAAGGGCCGGAATGATTCCTACGAAAGGTTCTCCCGCAGGTCGTCCGCCCGCCTCCAGAGCCTTTTGCATCGGTCCGTGGAGAGCCGCCGGAGGTTGCTCAATTGCAGGCCCATCCGGGGAATCCTCTCCAGCCGGGCTTCGTGACGGATCAGGAAGTCCCAGCACAGGGTGGTAAAGGGGCAGGCCTCTTGCCCGGGTGACTCTCACACAGAGGTGTCCCCCCTCACATTCCGACTCGATCTTCTCCCCGGATTCCAGGAAGACGCCTCACTTCCCGACCTGGCGGATGACGGACGCAAGCCGAAGCTGAATGCTGTTCTTGCCGAAGTACTCGTACATGTACTCCTTCTGTCGGTCCCTGCACTGCAACCGGGCCATGATCTGATCGTTCTTCTCGATGATCAGGACCTCACACCGCCCCGGTCCCGCATACTGCCTGAGCATGGCCGCCACTTCGATCCCCTCGGTGCCTGCCCCGCAGATAAGAACACGGCGCACAGGGCCCCTCGCGTCCACGAGTCCCAGTTTCTCGATCCGGTAACCAATATTCCCTCCGATCACCTCACTCCCTGCGCCATTCATCAAAATTACAGATGATCGGTCACGGTCATACTTTGTGCAAATTTCAACTTTCGATCTGAGATAGATCACAGACTGCGGGCGTTTGCGTTTTTGCAATAGAGCTGTAGAGTATGGGAACAGGGATGATTCTGGAGCGGAATCGGTGTTGTGTCCTGCAGTTGAGATCAATTCTAGGCTCAAGCGCAGCCGACCATGTCACGGTGAGTCATCGTAGGCATGAAGCCATTCATAAAGACGAATGATATCGATTGTCTCGAGAACCGTAACCCCGAGTTGATTCATCGGCTCGCAAGGTTCTTCAAGCCTCTCTTCTGGCACTATTTCCGACCCGAAATCCAAGGCTTGGAGCGGATTCCCGAAGGTGCCGGCATGTTTGTTGGCAATCACAACGGAGCCCTGCTCATGCCGGACCTCTTCATCTTCGGCATCGCACTCTATGAACGTTTCGGCATTGACGGCCTTCCCTATGGGATGGGCCACGAGTCGGGCATCGGCTTCCCGATTCTCCACAGACTCTTACTTCCCATCGGTGGGGTCCGTGGCTGCCAGCAGAATGCCCACTTATTGCTTGCTGCCGGAGAGAAATTGCTGGTCTACCCCGGCGAAGAACTCGACTCCATGCGCTCCTTCGGGAAACGCACTCGCATCATCTTTGGGAAGAGGCGAGGCTACATCCGAATCGCGCTTCAAGAAAGGGTTCCCATCATCCCGGTGGTCTCGTCCGGAGGCCATGAGACCCTGGTCATTCTCCATGAAGGCAAATGGTTAGCGCGGGCGCTGCGTCTAGACCGCCTGCTAAGCCTCCAAACCTGGCCAATCGTATTCTGTCTGCCATGGGGCCTGTGGGTTGGAGTCCCTCCACCCCATTTCCCCTTCCGTACACGGATCCACATCGAAGTCTTGGAGCCGATAAGATTCGAGCGCGACGGCCCGGAGGCAGCGTCGGATTCGGCCTACGTGGACGCGTGTCACCGGCAGGTCCACGCCAAGATGGAGACCGTCCTCAAGCAACTCCTCGCAGCGCGGCGCCGGAGGCGTAAACGATGACTGACTATGACCATCCTACGAGAACGGCAGAGGAGAACCACGGAAGAGAGCCGAGCGATAATAGGGCCAAGCCCGTGAGGAAGCTCATGGTCCTGCCGGGTATGGATGGGACAGGCCTGCTTCTTAATCCCTTTATCGAATATCTTGGGAGGCGCGTAGATGCTCAGCTGTTCGACTATCCAACCCATGTCATCCAGTCCTATGAAGAGATCATCAGCAACGTGGAAGCAGTGTTGCCGAGCACCGGAGAGGACTTCGCCATCCTGGCCGAGTCTTTCGCCGGACCCGTCGCGCTCTCTCTGGCCCAAAAGGGCATCCCGGGACTCCGGGCCCTGATTCTGGTAGTCTCCTTCGCTGCCACGCCCCGCCATTTACTGCTGCAGCTGACCCGTTACTTGCCCATGGACCGGCTTTTGGGCCTGCCCGTTCCTCGCCGCTTTGCACGCCGTATGATGCTCGGCGGCAGTCCGCCGGAGGGTGCCCTGGATAAGCTGCTTGAGGTGTTCTACATGATATCACCTGAAGTCCTCGCATCGAGGCTCGATGAAATGCGCAAGTTGACCCTCACTCAGGATGTTATCAACCTGCCTGCCATGTACATCCAGGCAACAAATGACCGGCTCCTGCCGGATAACGCCGTGAATGACATCAAAGCGTTCTTGCCACAGATAGAGGTGCACCGACTCGACGGTCCCCATTTGATACTTGATACCCAACCGAAGACATGCGCCAGGCTTGTTGCCGGGTTCCTCGACTCGTTGGAGTACGAGGAAGTTGTGGGACAGTCTTAGAAGATAGAGGATTTCGAGATAGTCTCAGCAGATATTGAGCTATTGCACATATCTTCTCAAAAAACGTCACCCCGGACAGTCGCATGGAGATTATCTCTGTCTGCTTGATATAGGTTGAATCGGGCCAAGTCGTATTGTCCCCAGTTTATAACAACTTAGTACCTTCCAAAAATAATTACATTGAGCACCTGGAAGAGTTGACGGAGACGATTCGTTGCACATATGTATTCTGGGGCGAGGGGAAAATCTAAGTCCATGAGAGCTATCTTGGACGTTCTTTCATTGATCCACCTTGATCAGTATAATGCTCTCTCAAAAAAGATTTTTCCTTTTGGCTTGACGCTGTGAACCCTTCTGGGATATGAGAAGCGGATCGATGAGTCGCAGTCAGACGAAGGGAACTCGCATTACCAATGGAGAACTCCAAACTATGAGGAGGGGTGAATCATGAAAAATCTTGCGATGTTCGCCATGCTGGCAGGCCTGATTCTGTTGGTCTGCAGCGGGTGTGCCACTTACCTGCCGGCCGGAAGTCTCTACACCGGGGCCAAGGGCGCTATTGGCGCCGGAGCAGGAGACGTAAGCCACTCGAAAGTTGGCACCGCCCAATCAACTTCCATATTGGGTCTTGTGGCAACAGGCGACTCAAGTATCAAGACAGCGGCAGCTAACGGTGGAATTAAGAAGATCAAGTATGTGGACTACGAGGTCGAGAATATCTTGGGTGTCTACGGAGTATATAAGACGGTCGTGTACGGAGACTAGATTCCTTGTCGCGAGTTCCACGTCTCCTACAGACCAGCCGGGTGTGGCATAACCCCGGCTTTCGAGACTTCGATTCATCGAGATCGCTTCAACGAAGTGATTTATGAGAGAGATTATGGGGCGAGGGTTTTCGTGTAGGTGTAAGTGAGTCATTCTCCACAGAGAATGTGGATACGGTAGGTTGTTGTCGGGTAGCGGGGGCGGTTGTCCGCCCCTGACACCCACACCACCAGAAGCACCGATCGGCATCCGGCGGTTCACGAGGCACACGAGAGTCTTAGATGCCCCGTAAAATGATTTCAGGATCCGATTTCAGGTGAGGAGACCGTCAACGCTACCCCCGGCGTAAGGCGGAGCGACAGAAGTGTTTGTCCTCAACGGGCATGGGCTGGGATGGCCGAAGCTGCTCAGCGAGGAATTTCCCAACCGGGTAAGGGTATTTGAAGACAGTGAGAGACGAACAAGAATCGATGCGCTGTTCCAGGTTGGCTGCAGGTCAACATAACAATCTGATCTGTTCCGAGAAGAGTTGTTCTCCTTGTGCAATATTTCTTCAGCATACCAATATCCCGACGCTGTCTTTTCAGAGTACGTCATTCATGGTAGCTTTGCTCCTATACTTTCTAATCCCCTCACGTCCATTCCCTAACTCATATTAAACCTGTTCCAACCAGATTATTCCTCGACGATCAGCACTCTTGAGCGGCGTGCTTCAATTGTAAGGTCGAACCCTCTCTCAATATGACTCACTTCCTCGATTTCCCCTGACTCAGGGTACAGTATTCGGATCGTAACAAATTCTCACTCGAAATTGCAGTTGAAAAAGAATGGAACTGTGTCTTACAATATTGACAATGCGGTCCTGCATCCCTGCCCAAAGGGACCAGGGAGCGCGTAAAGGAGGCCAACGGTGAATGAAAGAGACTTACTAAAGAATTCATGTTATGTGATTCCGATGAGTGAAAAGGTAAGCATGTTCGCCAGGCGAATCGTGTTGATACCTTATCTCATCCTCCGATACAAAATGCGAAGATTCATTCCTGCTGATATGGAAAATCCCGGTGATGTCGTCCGGAAATACATAAGGGACTATGAAGCCGAGAAGGTGCTGCGAGCCTTAGGGATCGAGGAAAGAGACGCCACGGCAGCGGTCAAAGCTGCCACGTACATGCACAACCTCACCCATCCCCTGGGGGAGATTACGGAGATGACGCCGCAAAGGAGCAAGCGTATCGAGAAGTATTGTCCCTTTGCCAGACACTTTTCCCCGGACACGTGCAAGGATTTGATCAGCGGGCCCGCCTTCCGGGGTCTCTGCGAGGCGATCAATCCCAACCTGGTTCACACTCACACGAAGTACTTGTCGGCAGGTGACGATTGTTGCGACCTTGCTTTTGAGTTGAAAGACTAGGCGGGGAAAAGGTGTCACGAACCTTTTTCCCGCTTCCGCTGAATCGTGTACAACCTGCGTCATTCAGTTGAACACAGGGAAGTTCATTCGTCCAATGTGATATCATGGGTCTTTGCTGGTACGCGGATGGCCTGACAGATGAGTCTGGAACGGGTCATTTCCTTTAGAAACAACAACTCAAACGGTAGCCGTTCTTCATGTAGTAATACAGTGCTCCTCGATGAATCATCTGATACATGCCCTCGGTCATATCTTCTTTCGTAAGGGACTGATACGCCGGATGCAGTCCTCTGAAACTCTCAATATTATCAAAGACTTCTCCAAGGATGGAAGAGACGAGCTTATTCGGGGCCTTTGCGGAAGCGACCAGACTGATCTTGTACCCGATGGTTTCTACGTCCTCCAGATTGGCAGCGCCTGGATAGAATTTCACGGGAATCTTGGTTCGAATGTAGTATGGGAATCGCAAGAGCAGTCTTCGGACGTCGGCGATGGGTACGAAATGGACCTTCCTCTTGCCGGTGGTTGCCGTTCTGATATTGTCATTCGGATGCTCTGCTGTATAGAAGAATGCGTCAATCCGTCCTTCCTGCAGCATCCCAGGTGCGTCGGCCGCCTCGGCTTCCTCGGCCTGGATATCCCTTTCTAAGTCGATACCGGCGTTTTCCAGGGCATGGATGGAACTCAGGCGTTCCCGGGAGCCTGGCTTGCCGATGTTCACTCTCTTCCCCCTCAAATCCTGAATGGTCTTGACCCCTGCATCATCTGCAGCCATCAGGTTCACGGATTCAGGGTGAATGGTAAAGACCGCCAACAAATCGGCCTGAGGTCCCTGGTCCTTCCACGCTCCAAATCCTCTAACCGCCTGGTACAACATGTCGGACCTCACAACAGCAAACTCAAAATCGCCAGCCCGAACGGTATTCAAATTGAAAACCGGTCCGATTGTTGATTTCACGGTGATGCGAAACCCCAATTCCTCGAGCTTCTTGCCTACGACCTTTGCGATGGAAAGGCCCGTCACATGAGACAACCCGGTTCTTTCATCGGTGCCGATCGTAACCAGACGAGGAGCTTCAGCAGGTGCTTTGGTGACAGACGTCTCCTCTTCTCTCTCGCAAGATGCGAGAAAAGAGAATCCAGACAACAGGAGTATGAACAGATAACTCAATTTCTTCATTTAGAAATCAACCTTGAACCCGACATGATAGTACCTCCCAGGTTCCGGTATTTCGTCCCCCTGCTGCAAATCACCACTCCCTACGGCCGCCCATGGGGTCAAGTGTTCTGTATATTCCTGGTCGAACAGATTCTCGATCCCTGCGTCGATCTGTAGTCGACCGAATACCTGACATCCACCCCGCAGATGAAACACGGCAAAACCCGGGGTCTCGCTCTCCGGGAAATCATTGTCTATCTTCTTCTGCCTCGCAGCAAACCTGCCCCCAAACTCCGCCCACCAGGGCACCGTTTTCCCGAGGTCGACCCTCGCCGCAGCACTTCCCTCCAGCGGCGGGATCCGGGGGAGATTCGTATCGTCGGACGCGTTCTTTCCCCGCACATAGGCAATCGTCAGGGGAATGCTCACGGGTCCCAAGGGCTTGAAAATCGCAGAACCTTCCCCTCCGTAGAGTCGAGCGTCCACGTTTCGAAAGCCCCGAACCACGTCCTCTAGCCCATCTCCGTTCACATCCCGGCGATCGATCGTGAAGGGATAGATGTAGTCGTGGAACCAGAAGTAGAAGATGCTGCCTGACACGGCCACCCAGGCATTCTGCCAGTCGACTCCCCCTTCCACCTCGTACTTGATCTCCGGCCTCAGTGTGGGGTTGCCGATCTGGAACCCGCCCGGGGCCTGGGCAAAGGCAAAGAACCGTTCGGTGACCCCCGCTGCCCTCGAACTAACGCCCCCCCCAGCGTGGGCAACGAGATCGTCCCGTGGCTTCCATTCGAAGAGTACGTTCCCGGAACCGAGGGGATCGCTTCGCATGACATTTGCAGCCTCCGGGCCGTAGTAGAATACATAGTTCTCCCGGACGGTCCCTCCCTCCATTCCCGGCCCATCCGCAGCCCGAGCGTCGCTCGAAACGTAATCGAACCGTCCTCCCGCACGAAGGCGATACGCTTCTGTGAATGCAAGGTCCAGTTCGACATAGGCGCCCACGTCCCACTGCAGTGCGTCCGGCCAGATGTGATCCAAGAACGTCCTGTTGCTGGCGATGATGTGCCGGGAACGAAGGGCATCACGGCTCAGGTAGAAGAAGTCGGCACCCGTGGTCAACACGGCCGCAGACGAGGGCCGCCACTTGCCTTCCAGGCTAGTGGAAAAGAAATTAGAGTCCGCTTCAGTTTCCGCCTTCACCTTCTTCCGGGTCGCCTTGCCCTCGTTGTTCATCTTGTGATCGATGGCCCCGTACCCCGCACGAAAACCGAACCCATCGAAGGATTTCCCCTTACGCCCGATTCGGTAGCCTATGTTGAAGACCCGGGAGGACGTGCTGTCACTGTTCATCGGCAAGGTAGGATAGTCAATCCCCCTGTCCTCCAGGTCGATGAATCCGAACCGGAACCGATGGTCGGGCAAAAGCCGGTATCCGAGCGAAACCGACCCGCCGAACTCGTTCTGTTTGGCAGGCACCTCGATCCCGTCGGCCGACTTGTAGTCGTTCAGCGAGGTGCCTGCGAAGCTCCCATAGAAGTCGAGTCGCTCCGTTCCTCCAAAAGCGGAGACCCCGCCCAGGACCCCGTCGCGTGCGCTGTTGTAAGTGGAACGAAGCCATCCCCCCAACTCCGGAGGGGCCCCTGCGCTCCGTTCGTAGTCGGTAGAAACCATCACGCGGCCCCCGGTCCCGGCAGGGCCGAGGGTGACGGAGGGGACGCCCTTGACGACGTAGGCCTCCCGAACCGTCTCCGGCTGCAGAATCATCGCAGGCGGGTCCATCCGTCCCGGGCAGGCGCCGTAGACCGGCAAACCGTCTACCTGGGTCTTTACGCGTTCCCAACCAAGACCCCTGACAACAGGCTCTACACCACTGTGAGCCCGCTTGACCCCGCTCACGCCGGGTATTTCTGTCACAGCTTCGCCCAGGTTGGAGAAGCGCCCCGACCGCAGCGCCTCCAGGGAGACTTTTTCGGTTTCCGCCTCTATCCTTGTTTCAATGACGTGGGTCTCGGGAAGCGTGTGCGTCTCCATCTCCCCGGAAGCCCCCGGCGCAAAACATACCCATTGAACGATTGCGAGGAAGAAGATCGAGACAGCCCGCATTCTTCTCATCCGTCACCTCCTCAGCAAGAGCACAGCGTGATCGCGACAATGGCCACATTTACAAGGGCTTGTCTAAACGCGTTCGGGACTTTCCATGTGCTCAACTCGTCAGTTCACCCCCTGCAAGCAAATGAGCACAATGATCCATGATATCGACAAACAAAAGCACGCCGAGGTCCACAGTTTTCGGATCGTGTCCGACGAAATCGCCTGGGTCTCCTCTGTCCGGCCCAGGGTCCCTGCGATGAAGGCCCATCCGAGTGAAAAATCTCCGAGCAGTTCCAGACTCAGAAAAGCTATAGACACGGGAACATGCTGGAGCAGGCAATAAGGACAGTGGTGGTGCGGCAGTTTCATCAGGGCCGGCCCGATCCGGTCCACCATCGCCACGCATGTGATCACCATTCCACCTATCGCCAGGAGCAGAGAAAGCCACAACGAGCCCACGTGCCCCTTGCCGGCGGCCTTCCATCTTCTTGTCATCAGGAGGACCGCGATGATCCCCACGGTGAAGAGATGGATTCCGTGATAGAGAACCGTCCCGAGCTCACCTCCCCGGGTGCCCAGGATCGCCGGCGTCTTGATGCGTGCGACCGGGAACTGGATATCCCCGATGACCGTACAGCACGTGACAGGGATCCCGGGGGGTGCGTACGTGATTGCCAACGCCATGTCCCCTATTGCATCGAGGCCTGCCAGGAAACAGAGGGCCCAGAAGAACAGGAACTTCCTGTTCGTGAGGGAATAAGTTTTCGTGGAGCGGTCGATCCCGTACAGGATGAACCAGGCCCCGATCAGGAAGAAGAGGATCGGCTTCAACACCTCCAGGAACCGAATCAATACGGGCATCACCTGGGTCGTGCCGAAAATGCACATGGCCCCGGGGACATCGGGGATGAAGCTCTGAAGCATTAGATAGAAAAGAGGCCAGTTGAGGCCCCTGCACAGCAGGGCGGCAGCAACCAGAAGGAAGGTGAGGTACAGCCTGTTCTCTACGGATCTCTCGTGTTCTTTGCCGTCCTGCTCCCTCTCTCTTGTCCCCAGAGAAAGCGTGAACGCGGCGCCGACGATGAGGAGAACCAGCGTCAGGAAGGACGTGAAGATCACGGTCAGGGTGAATACGTTCAGGATCAACCCGCATCCTCCCGGTCCTGGTCCACGATTTCTCCCCGGTCGAGTTGATAGACCCTGTCAGCATCCTGGAGCAGATCGTCACGATGGCCGGTGACCAGGACGGTCTTCCCTTGTGCGTTGAGTTCCTTGAACAGGGCGGCGACCCTGCCGGCAGAGTCCGTATCGATGTTCGACGTAGGTTCGTCGGCAAGGATCAGTTCCGGATCGTTCACCAGTGCCCTGGCGATGGCCAGCCGTTGCCTCTCGCCCCCGCTCATTTCTTCGGGGCTGTGATCCAGCCGGTCCTCGAGCCCGAGCTGCTCCAGGAGGGCCGTGGCCTTCTGAAAACGAACGCTTCTTGTCAACTTCAGGGGCAACAGGGAAATCGAGGCGTTTTCCAGCACCGTAAGTCGCGGAAAGAGCTGAAAGTCCTGAAAGATGAAGCCGATGCGGTCCCTTCGAAGGCGACACAACTCCACATCGGAGAGCCGGCTCAGGTCTTCCCCACGGAACCAGACGCAGCCGCGGGTCGGATGGGCGATGCACGCCAGGAGCGTGAACAGGGTCGTCTTCCCGGACCCGGAAGGGCCTCGAAACAGCACATACTCGCCTTCGTCGATGCTGAGTTCTATGCTCTGCAGGGCGACGACGTCCCGGGCACGGAAACGGCGGAAGATCTTTGTCAGTTTCTCGGTTCGGAGAATGGGTCGCCCTTCGGTGATCATCGAATCGCCTCGGCCGGTGCGATGGTGGCAAATTTCCATGTATTATACAGGCTGCCGGTCATGGTCAAGAGCAGTGCAAGCAGGAATGCAAAGAACAAGGGGAGAGGCAGAAACCTCGAGGGGACCGTGAAGTCGGGGACCAGACCGGTCTCCGCGATGAAGAACTGAGCGATGAAGAGGCCGTTTAGAAGGCGGACCCAGACAAAAGATGTCAGGAACGCCATGCAGGCACCCGTCAGGCTAAGCACCACGTTCTCCCAGGCAACCATCTCGATGATCTCCGAGGACTGCCACCCGACGACCTTGAGCATTCCGATCTCTCTGCGGCGATCCGCCCACCCGAAGCCGGACACGATGAGCAGGGCGGGAACAGCCAGTGCGAAGGCGACCGTGTAGAAGGCCGTGAAGATACCCATCCTCATGTTGAATCCCCGGTGAAGATATCGCTCCACGAGTTGCCTGCTCTGCACCCGGATATTGCTCAGAGGGCCGAAGCGCCTCGACTTCTCCTCTTCCTGCAACCGCATGTCAACAACGAATGCCCGACCCGGTTCCGCGTAGACGAGAAAATCCGTGACGTTGTCCTCCATACCGAAGAGGTCCGCCGCATCCTCCGTGGACATGAAGATCACGCTCGAACTCCATAGAGTGCAGTCCGACGAGAAGACACCTGCCACCTGGAAGAATTTTCTCGGCTTGATCGGAAATCGGAAGTCCGTTCCTGATTCGAGATCGTATTTCTTGCTGATCGAAGACCCGACCAGGACATCCCCGTCTTTCTCGATGGCCTCGCCCTGCTCCAGCCCCACGGCCGGGGGCGGCATGGCATCAACGGGAAGTCCCACGACGGTAATCACACGGTCCACGACGTAGGTCCTGCCCACGATTCGGGGGACGACCCTCGCGACTCCTTCCAGTGCCTCGAAACGTTCGAGGTCTTCCATCGGGAGGGGGATACTGGATCCGGCCGCATTTCCGGTGACGTAGAAATCAGCCCCCTCGTCCACCGAGATCGCGGACTGGAATTTGATGCCCTCCGAGATGGTCAGCGCCGTCAGGAACGGAAAGATCACGGCCACGAGGCACAGGAGGACCACAAGAGTGCGCGGCAGGAACCGTACAAGATTACCGCAGGCCGCACACAGCAAGTTCCAGTGGCTCTGCAAGACGGGCACGCTCATTCCGCTTTCGAGGCTTTCACGAGATCACTGTTTTTTAGGACTTCTCTGAAGTGCGTCACGCTGCTCGTGGACGCAGGGCTGTAAGAGTAGCCGCCTGGAAGAGGCCAGAGCTTGGATTCGTCAATCGGTTGGAGGCGTGGGTCGAAATCGATGACGTTCCACGCAGGAGCTGCGACAGCACCCATGCCCAGCCCCCCGGTCCGTTGCTGAAACCACCGCATCTCTTTGTCGGAGAGGGATCTCCACCGGTGGGCATCCAGCACCAGAACAGACAGGCTGAGGAGCAGGAGAATCGAACAAAGAACGAGAGGGCCCTTGGCTCTGGTTTCCATGGGTCTTTCAGTGCCCCACCTTCTTGATCTCCGCCCAGATCTCCAGGGCCTCCTGATACGTCACGACCTCGCCTCCGAACCCTTCCCGGAACTTCTCCGCATTCGTCCGGTCCTTGAAGGCGATGAAGCCGGGGCCCATATCCGTGGTTACACTGCTCTTGAAGACATAGAATCCATCCGCTGCCGGGAACTCCCGGTTGGTGATAAGATCCGTAGCAGAGGAAGACTTGAAGGCGTCCGGGTTCATCAAATGCTGCGTCAATCCGCACTGGACGCCGCATGTCTTGGTGACGGTTCCGTCCTTCCAGTGGATGGTGTAGAGGGAGTGCGGGTATTTGCTCAAGTCCATTCCGCACTGAACGCATCGCAACCCTTCATCTGCTGCCCGGACCGGCGCGGTGATGAAGAGAACAGCGAAAACCGGGATGAGCAGTCTCCATTTCGGCCTAACCATAGGTCTTGCTCCTTTCCTTAAACGAGATCAATTCACGGCCCTCACGAGTATACGCGCTTCACCGTTGAGTTCCAAAGATATCTCGAGTGCGCCGTCCTCAGAAAGCCTCAGGGCGCCGGGTGTGATGGGGGTGCCGTGGGGCGTTCCACTGCGAAGCCATCCGATGATGCTGTCGTTCTCGAGAATCTCCCAGTCTTTTTCGGCATCGAGCCGGTTCACGCGAAAGGAGGTTTTCCCCCGCCTGTCTCCGGGTGTGAGCCGGACGATCAGAACACACTTTTCCTCGTCGTAGACGGCCTGCCGTACGAGCACGTTCGGATAGTCGATCTTGTCGACATACGGTTCGTAGAAATGCTTATTTTCAAAAGGCTCGTTGAACGTAATGTAAAGCCCGCTTGGGATGTTGATCCGCGCCAGGGCGAGCAGGGCATTTCCGGCCAGGGGGGTCATGAGCACGGGCAGGCCTTGTTCGTTCCGGAGATCGTCGTTGCGGGGGAAGAAGTAAGCCCCGTCATCCCAGGTCGGGTTCAGGTGTTTCTCCGCGTATCTCAGCATGGCATCGACCGTTTTCTTGTCCCCAAGCTCGGACGCGTAGAGAGCGAAGTGCCCAAAGTCGGATGTTGATTGCAGTGCCCAGCTCGATTGCGGCCGAGGTTCAACATAGGCGGTGCCGTCCGGCAGCCGTTTGACCCAGTGTTTCGCGTGCGCCGGGTAGAGGGATTCGATGGGGTCCCGGTTCCACGCGTGCATCCACGTACCCGCCCAGGCATCGAAATAGGCGGAAGGCTGCACCCAGATGAAGTCCTGTGCGATCAGATAGGCCTCCACAAAATGCCCGTCCTTGTCCAGGAGTCCCCCCTTTTCCTTCCATGCCTGCCTGAAGTTCTTCGTGACCGCAGGAAGCCAGTTCGTGCCGAAGAGATGGTCGTGAAACCGGAACCCGTAGAAGGTGTAACCATTGCAGAAGAGGAAGACGGCGTTCGGTTCGCAAATGAATCCCATGGGAGAGGCAACGTACTGGTCGTGGATGAGCCTGGCCAGGGAAGTGAAGTCGTGTTTGTACTTCTTCGGGTCGGCCCATCCCGGAAAGATGGTCTCGTGATCGAACGGCAGAGACCCGGGTTCTGTGTACTTCCTGTCCCCGAAAAGCATCGTGTAGTACCCGACCGATGCTAGGAGGTGACCGCTGTACATCACGTTTTCCCGTGCGAGCGGTTCCGGACCTGCTCCACCAAGCATCTTCGGCTCGGGATCGAGCGCCTTGCTTCCAATGCGCGTTTGCTCCTCGTCCCCGGACAACTCCCTGCCGAGCATCTTCTGAATCACCCGGTCCATTGCGCCCTGATAGAGCTCACGGTAGGCGGGGGTGTAGTGATAATGGGACAAGCCGAGCGTGTAGGCAAGAAAGAGGAGATGAAATGAGGAAGAACTGTTGTATTCTTGACCGTCCTCCATGCCGCCTATAGGGCTCCCTTCTCCTCGGACCTGATCAATGATTCTGACGATATGCCGAATGTGCCCCAATGCCTTGTCTTCCAGGGAGAGGTAGCCCGTCTTGTCGATTCCTTCGGCTTCCGCCCGAGCGGGTCGAACGAGGAAGAACAGGCTGAAAACGATCAGCATGCAGAGGGTCTTGATGTACAAAGACTTCTTCATAGGAGGAAATGCCGAAGCCGAGCGGGAGTGTGGAAAGTCCTAAAACATATCTCGTAGGGGGCGAGTTGCACGCGGATTGGGCAACACGCCCCGATCGGATTCCTAAGAAGCGGGTTCCTCTACGATCTGGAACCTCTGGGTCGAAATAGAGCCAAGGAGGGCATCCAGTATACCGCTGGAGAGGGGGGGAGTGGTAATCGTCATCTCCCCGTCGGATCGGGTCCATTGGGTATAGACCTCTTCATCCAGCAGGACCCCATAGGTTCGGTCCGCCTTCAGATTTCGAACGACCAGGTTGGTGGCCTCCGCTGTCACGTGTGCTCCATTGATGGTGATGTAGAGTACGGGGTCGTCCCAGATCGCCTGATTGACAAAGGTCCCGGGATTTGTCACCTCCCCCAGGTAGGGCTGCTCGTAGAATTCCGGGCCCCTGGGGGACTCGACGACCGTCCGGAAATTGTTCTCCAGACTCATGGCCTCTGCCCACAGCACGAAACCGTTGGGGAATATCTTGTAGATGGGCCAGTTGAAAGGACTGAAATAGCCGTACTTCGAGCCGGACCAGGCCGGCTCGCCCGCCCAGTTGTCGAATCCGTTCCGTATCGCCCTGTAGCTTTCCTCGTCGCCCATCTCCCTGGTCAACGCCATTGCGTAGCCGGTCCCGATCAGATCGATCAAGTACAGATCCGCCGCCTCGCCCGGTCCGCTGAATCGCACCACGGCTGTCTCAGGCGCGATGTACTCAAGAGCATTCCCAATGAATTCAGGGTAGCGTTCTTCCACCCACAAGGGATCGAAGCCGTGGATGAACATATGGGACCAGGAGGAGTAGCCTCCAGTCAGGCTTGTATCGAAAGAAGGCAGGGCCTCATAGGGAGAGAACCTGGTGTAGAAATACTTGGTCCCTTCATCGAGCATGTTCTCCTCGTGCCAGGTGAGGAAGGGAACATTGACATCCGCGGGATTAAAACCCAAAGAGGAAGGAATTATGTTGAAGGCTAATTGGTCGATCGAGTTGCAGCACGTGAACACCCAGGGGGTTTCACACGGAACCGAGTAGAAGCGGTTCCCCAGGCTGTCCTGGTTGGTGAGGTTGATGTTGTGGAGGTCGGCCGACAGGTCGTAGAGGTTGGTGGTCCACGTCTGGAGGCCGTCCTTGGTCGTGAGTTCCACATCATTGAATATGTACTTCTGGTCGCCGGCCTGGCGTTCGTAAAAGGCCATCATCAGCTGAAGATGTCCCGTGTACATGATGTTGTGGGGGTGGATG
>Ga0180438_10005790_pt1 | contig 17006 bp, 10 predicted proteins | sample SS_ome_12_FD_132455 | JGI IMG/M metagenome (GOLD analysis project Ga0180438, IMG submission 132455) | Hypersaline lake sediment archaeal communities from the Salton Sea, California, USA - SS_3_D_2 metaG | ecosystem: Environmental > Aquatic > Non-marine Saline and Alkaline > Hypersaline >...
AGCAGCAGGTTTCGCTTGTGGTTGCCGATGTGGATGACCAGTTCATCGAAGGAGGAACGGGTCAGTTGTACCTCTTCTTTGGCCACAAAGGGCAGCGGGATGGTAAGGGTATAGTCAGCCCCTTTCTTCTCTACCCGTTGGGCCAGGCCCAAGTAGTAGACCTGCGCCGGGTCGCCGTCGCCGTAGATGCTGTCCGCCATGCGGCGCAGCATCTCTAGCCCCACCACTTCCTGGTCAAAGAGGGGCACGGTCAGGATTGGCAGCGGCGCAAAGGCTTCCTCGACCATCCGGCCATATTTCTTCTGAATCTCTTTCCACGCCGTAAAGTAGCCATCTTGCACGGTGGTGGGGATGATGCGGTTGGACACGACCAGGTCGGTGGCATAGCCGTACAGGTTCAGGTAGGTGAATGCCCGCTGGGCCTCTTTTTTGATGACCATCTTTTCCGGGTTGAGCACCAACCGCACCGACGATGTCTGTGGATCGACCAGCAGGTCGTGCATCCGGTCCAGGCTCATGATGAGTTCGGCTACCGTGTCAAACAACTCGTCATCGGGGATGGGGATGTCTATCACCGCCCGCAGCAGGGGACGGGTGAGCTGCATGGCCTTGCGCTCGATGGGAAAGATCTTGTCCAGGTACCAGCGGGCCACCTCGGGGAAGCTGAGCAGTTGCAGCGTCGCGCCGGTCGGCGCGCAGTCTACGATGGCGACATCGTACTCGCAGTCGTCGTGGAGGTGGACGATCTGGAGCAGACTGGCCAACTCTTCCATGCCGGGGAAGACGGTCAGCTCTTCGGCGATGATCTCGTCCAGGCCACGCCACTCAAAAATGGACGATAGGTAGCGCTGCACGTTGCCCCAGTGCTTTTCCATCTGGTAGAGGACGTCTATCTCTTGGCCCCACAGATTGGGAGCCAATTCGGTCGGTTCTGGGCCGATGGCGGTGTCGAAAGAGTCGGCCAGGCTGTGGGCTGCGTCAGTGCTGACGACGACCGTACGATGGCCCAGGTCGGCGCAGCGCAACGCCGTCGCTGCCGCGATACTGGTCTTGCCCACACCGCCTTTGCCGGTGTAGAGAATGACGCGCATGGGATACTCCTGTTCGTTGGATTAGTCTACGATGATGACTTGTGTGGGCAGTAACAAATGATCGCTGCCGTCGGACAAGGGCACGCGGTCGCCGGTTGCCTGATCGTACAGGCCGATCTCGATCTGGCCCGTGCCCTGGAAATCGGTGACGGCAAAAGTCAAAAGATGCTCGTCGACGACGATTTCGTCTTTTACCCAGCCGGTCGTCGGGTGCGTCCCGGCCGCCGGCCAGCTATCGTGCTGTGCCACGAGCTGTCCCGACCGATCCAGCAGGTGGGTAAAGACGGTGTAATTGACAGGCATGGCTGTTTCGTTCCGCGCTTGCCAGTAGAGCGTCAACTTTATTCCACTGGCTGGGGAGACGGTCTCGCTGTCTAGATCGTATCCCAGCAGACGGGCCACGTCTCCGAAATCTTGGGCCATCGGATGTTCAATCGGTGGGATGTCAAACGTGTGTTCCTTGTGTCGAACCTGTACCTCCGTCAGAGGAACGCCCTCCCCTGCTACCTGTTGCCCTCCTCCATCGGTCAAGTTGACCGTCAGACGGTACGCCCCCCCTGGGAGGTCGGGTGCGGCCTCGAGCGCAAAGGGCGTGCAGACGACCTCGCCCGCTCGCCAGCGGCTGGTGGGGTAGGAGCGGTGAGACAGCGGATAGGGGCGCATCCACTCCGCCGGCCCTTGCAGCCGCAAGACGGCCTGATAGTCCACGGCTGGCGGGCGCAGCGCCTGCCAGCAGATGACGAGAGGCACCGGCGACGCTGACAGTTCAGCGGCCGCCAGATCGTACCCCAGCACTTTCAGATCGCCAAGTTTCGCACAGCCGGCCACGTCCGACGTTACGGGTAGTTCGTCCTTGCTGGGCGGCAAAGCCGCGCTGCGCACCGTGACCGTCGCCAGCAAGACTTCCGGCAGCGGCTGTCCTGCCTCATCGCTGATTTCAATCGCCTGACCGCCGCCATCGGTGTAGGGCACGGCGACCAGCCGGTAGGGGCCGGGCGGGATGCCGGCCGGGATTTTCAGCAAATGCCGCGTTGACACGCTTTCTCCCGGTGGCCACGCAGCAGTTTTCCGATTGCCCGGATCCCTCAGCCAGGCGTCAGTTTGGGACCAGCGATACCCTGTCTCGTCCAGCAGCCGCAGGGAGATACCGTAAGCGGGTCGCTCTTCCGCGATGGCCTGCCAATGCATCACCACCCCCAGCTTCTGGCGATATTCGACCGATTCCTCGGTCAATGCCAGTGCAGTGAGAGCGAGATGGCCGTCGAGTTGCACGGGGGACGGCGTTTCAAGTGGTATAGGATGTGCTGGTCCAAAGGATACACCGGGTGGCAGTTGATACGAGGCGAGTTGACCGCCGGGAAAGTCCCGTTCACTCAGGAGCCGCGCGCGGGTTCCCAGTTGCCAGGGGAGCCATTGCGCCATTTCGCCGCCGGGATGTGTCAGCAACCACACCTGCCGGCTGCGCTGGCTGATGTGCGACAGGCGGGCGATGACCTGGGCCTCCTCTTCGTCGCCAGGCAAAACGTACGCTTGCATACCGTCGGGCAGATACCTGGTCAATACTGACGGGACGTCGAGAAACAGCACATCCTCTGCAGTTGCGCGAGACTCGATCTCACGCAGCGGATCCTCATAGTAACGGTTGCGATAAAGCCACGCGAAATCCACGTTGCGCACTTGGAAGACCCGGTCCAGTTCCAGGCTGGCGAAATCCACGTCGGGCAGCTTCTGCTCCTGCATGGCCCCAATGTAGACGAGCAGGTAGTCAGCCGTCTGCCAATGCGGCGAGTTGGGCGGCACAAGATCACCGGGGAAGTAGGGGATCAGACTCGGCACGCTCAGGGTGGCCACGCGGAGATTCGCCGCATCCTCCTTCGCAGCCAGATAGTCGGCCGCCAGGTCTGTCCCTTCGCCGCCACCCACCGGCAGGGTGCGGATAGCCTGGCGCAGCCCGCCAACCAGGGGGTTGTAACAGGCCGCATAGTAGGGGTGGAAAGAAAGGATAAAGCCGACTTGAAGGATCCCCGCCACGGCCAGGATCGGTTGGCCCCGCTGCCAGCGAAGCCTTTTGACCAGCGACTGCCAACCCATGGCCGCCAGGACGTCCAGACCCAAAAGTGCCGCCAGCGCGTAGCGAGGGAATTTCTTGCTCGACAGTGAGAGAAAGGCAACAAAGAGGAATACAAAGCTCAGCAGGTAGGGCATGGACCAGCGTTCTTCACCACGCTCTCTGGCGGCCAGGAAAACCATGACCAGGGCCAGTAGACAGCCGAGCGTGGTCAGCGGGGTGCTGAGGAAGAGCATTGCCACGGGGTAGAATTCTACGCCCACCTTGCTGACCGTCTGGCCGAGAAAGAAAGAAGCGGTCCGTGTGCCTCGACCCTGGGCGAAAGACGTGCTCAGGCCAAAGATCTGTTGGGCAGCGGAGAGGGGGTCTACCCACAGGGCTGGCCACAGGGCAAAGACGACGATCCCCATGACCAGACCCCACAAGATCAAGGTCTTGGCCCAGCGGCGCACGGACGGGGCGACAGGCACGCCTTCCGACCGGGCTGACCAGATGTGCCAGCCCATGAATAGCGCCGCACAAGGCAGAAGAAACAGGGCGTAAGCTTTTTCCAGCACGGCCAGACCAGCGGCTGCGCCGGACAACGCCAGCATCCCGCGCTCGCCCTTCCTGAAAAAGGCCAGTAGCGCTACCAGGCTGAGGAGCATGGCCACAGCCGGCAGTGCCTCAGGATGAAGTTGCCGGGAAAGGGCCAGGTGCAAGGGATCAAACGCCAAAAGGCTCAGCGCCAGCAAAGCCATTCCACGGTCGAAGGCGCGCCACAAAATGGCAAACGCCACGGTCAACAGCAGCGCGTCAAAGGTCGCCGTCACGACACAGGCAGTTGGCAAGATGACAGATGCCCGGCGCAACAGGTCCACGTCGTAGGGGTCGAACACGCCGCCAGCGGGGACCGGTAGATTGGCAACAGCCATGTCAAGTGATTCACCCTGTTTTAGTTGGTAAGCTGTCGCGCCGATAGCCCCGGCCCACATGGTCAGCACCCCGGGATGCCCCGTCTGAAAAGTCTGGCCCAGGTTGCCTTCTAGCAGGCCTTCCAGAAAGCGAAGCGAGCGATAGGCCCAGGCCAACTCGTCGGCGCCGACAAAGGCGCTAGGTGTGAGGACGCGAGGCAGCCACACCACGAAAAACAGCGCCAGCAGAAAAAGCCGGTTCTTTAATTGGAGGGATCTGTCGCGGCCCATGTACGCTTCTCCAGCAAAGAATCGGACTCGATTGTACCACAGACGTCAGGGAAGAGCAAAGCGACAGCGATGAGCCATAAACTTTACAAATGTCAGCAAATCTGATAAGATACAGACGCAAGGCGGAATGCGACGAGCAGGGGGAGAGGAGAAAGCAACCATGTCTACCGGTTACGTCTACGATCCGGTCTTTTTGAAGCACGATCTGCGTGGTCATCCAGAGAATGCTCAGCGACTGGTGCGCGTTACCAGGCTATTGGAAGAGACGGGCACACTGGCCCGGCTGACGGCGGTGCAGGCCAGAGACGTCTCAGCGGATGAGTTGGCCTGGAACCACACGCCCGATTATGTGGCTCAGGTACGCAGCGTGGCGGAGCGGGGCGGCGGCCACCTGGACCTCGACACCTATGTCGGGGTGGATTCCTATGCGGCAGCCTCGAAAGCTGCTGGCGGGCTGATAGACCTGGCGGCAGCGGTGCTGGAGGGTCGCCTGGACAACGGCTTTGGCCTGGTGCGCCCACCGGGCCACCATGCGCTGCGGGGCCGGGGCATGGGCTTTTGCCTGTTCAACAACGTGGCCCTGGCCGCGTACGCCGCGTTGGAGGCCCATGGCTTGGAGCGGGTGCTGATCGTCGACTTTGACGTACACCACGGCAATGGCACACAGGACAGCTTTGACGAGGACCCCCGCGTGCTCTATTTCTCCACGCACCAATACCCACACTACCCCGGCACCGGTCACTGGCAAGAAATTGGCCGCGGCGAAGGGCAAGGCACGACGGCCAACGTGCCCCTGCCTCACGGTGTGGGCGATGCCGGCTTTTCTCTCATCTTTGAAGATTTCCTGTGGTTGCTGGCGGAACGCTATCGTCCCCAGTTGATCCTCGTCTCGGCCGGCTACGACGCGCATTGGGCCGATCCGCTGGCTGGCATACAGCTTTCGGTCACCGGCTACGCCCAGTTGGCCCGTAGCCTCAAGTCGCTGGCCGAAGCGCTGTGCGACGGCAGGATCGTTTTTACACTGGAGGGAGGCTACAACCTGGACGTTCTCGCTTACGGCGTGCTGAACACGTTCAAGGTGTTGTTGGGCGATGGCGAAATTGTAGACCCGCTGGGACCGGCCCCACGTCGCGAGCAGCCGGTGGACGATCTGGTGGAACACCTCAAGGGCGTACATCGGTTGGTGTAGGTATTTGCATCGCTGACTTTTCCAGGCTATAATTACGCCCTGGGGGCCATCGCAGCCCCCTTTGTCATCACCCTCCTGGGTGCAGGTTGAATTTCGACGATTTATTATGGAACCGCTCAAGCCACCAAGACTGATCGCTATAGAACGCGTCGCCACGTGGGCCACTGTTCTCATCTGGGCTGGGGTGCTGTTGATGGCCGCAGGACTGACCTGGGCCTACCTGGAAGTGCGTGCCCAACAGCAGGCCGTTGCCCAGGCAGAGTCGCTCTCTTTTGTCGTCGTAGCGACCGCCACGCCGACGGCTTCTCCCACGGTGACGGCCTCCCCTACGCCTACCGATACGCCGACACCTACCTTTACGCCGCTGCCGTCCCCGCCTGCACCCGGTCTGGAAGACGTCTTTGTCTTGTCAGAAGATATCCACGTCTCCCTTCGTGCTCGCACGCCGGTGCCCACCCGCACGCCCACGCCGACGCCTACCTCCACTCCGACGGCCACACCGGTGCCCACGCCTACACCCGGCCGGGTGCTCCCCGCCGGCGCACCGCCTGACCGGATCGTCATTCCCGACATCGGCCTGGATGCGCCGGTCGTGCCCATTGGCTGGCACGTCGAGGAGCGAGACGGCCAGAAAGTCAGCGTGTGGGACTCGCCGGACTATGCTGCTGGCTGGCACAATACGTCGGCCTATCCCGGCAACTCTGGCAACGTGGTCCTCAACGGGCACAACAACATCCGAGGAGAGGTGTTTCGCTACCTGATTGACCTGGAACCCAAGGCGATCATCCAGTTGTACGTGGGCGATACAGTGTACCATTATGTTGTTTCTGAGAAGCAACTTCTCAAGGAGAGGGGGGAGCCGTCAGAAGTGCGTTATCAGAACGCCCAATGGATCGCTCCCACCCCGGATGAGCGGCTGACGCTGGTCACCTGCTGGCCTTATACGTCTAACACCCATCGCCTGATCATCGTGGCTGAACCCTATTGGCCAGACCGCTCGCAGCCCGAATAATCACCGATCGTGAGGAACCTATGAACCTGCGAGATATCCCTTTTATCGCCCGCATCCGTCGCAACCACGGGCTGGAACATGCGACCATCCACCTCCTGACGCAACAGGACCCTCGACGGCGTGTGGTGGGGCGGACAACGCCGGGCGGTTTCTACCTTTATGGCAACCTGACCGTCAAAGAGGTGCGCGCTGCGATCGAGCAAGCTCTCGCTCGCCTGCAAGGAGGCGATACGCACCTGGCGGTTCACCCCCACTGCGGTACGAACCTGGCGACGGCTGGTTTCTTGGCCGGCCTGTCTGCTTTCATTGCCCTGTGGCCTCGCTCCCGGCGGCGGCTGGATCAGTTACCCTTGGCAATCTTGGTTGCTACCTTGGCGGTCATCGCTGCGCAGCCGTTGGGCCTCATTCTCCAGGCTCAGGTCACCACCTCCTCAGATGTGCACAATCTGATCGTCAAGCGAATCGTCCGCCGGCAGCAGAACCGCTTCACTGTCCACTATGTTGAGACGGCGACGTATTGACGGCGAGAGCCATGTTCTACGTCTTTCACGGTGACGACGAATTCTCCCGCGCCGAGGCACTGGTCGATTTCAAGGGCCGCATGGGCGATCCGGTTGTGGCCGACTTTAATACGACCTATTTCGACGGGCGAAAAGTAACCTTCGGTGAGCTGAGGCATGCGTGCGATACTGTACCTTTCATGGCCGAGGTGCGCCTGGTCGTCGTGGAGAACCTGCTGGCCCGACTGACCGGCGCGCACCCGCGCGGCGGCAGAGCCAAGGCCCCCACGCGTGACCGGGAGTTCCTCAAAACGCTGATAGATTACCTGCCTCACCTGCCTGAGACGACCCGGCTGGCTTTCGTCGAGAACCTGACGCTGCCCGGCACGCATCCCGTGATCAAGCTGGCCCTGACCAAGAAGCGAGGGCACGTCCATGAGTTCCGCAGACCTGACGAACGTAGCGGCAGCCTGGAGCGTTGGATTCGGGATCGGGCCGAAAAGAAGGGCGGGAAAATAGACCCCAGGGTGGCCCGCGAACTGGCCAGCTTTGTGGGCGACAACCTGCGGCTGCTGGACCGCGAGCTGGAAAAGTTGGTCACGTACGTGGATGGTCAGCGCCCCATCGGCGTGGAAGATGTGCATCGCCTTGTCCCCTATGTCCACGAGGCCAATATCTTTGAAATGGCCGACGCCCTGGGCCGCCGCGATGGGCCCCGGGCGTCGCAATTGTTGCACCACATGTTAGATAGAGGTGACGATCCACTCTACTTGCTGGCCATGATCGTTCGCCAGTTCCGCATCATGATCCAGGTCAAAGACCTGGCCGAACGGGGAGTACACCCCAATGACGTCCCCGCCCGCCTGGGCATGAAGCCCTTTGTCGCCCGCAAGGGCCTGAGCCAGGCGGCCAAGTTCTCCATGCCCCAACTGGAGGCTATCCACCGCAAACTGTGGGAGGTCGACCTGGCCATAAAGACCGGCCAGATGGAGCCCGTGCTGGCCTTGGACCTGTTCGTGGCCGGGTTATGCGGCGGTTCCACACCGGCCGGGCAATAGTCACACATTCCTCATACGATAGTGTGTCTCCGTCGGTCATCCACAACCAGAATATGGTATCTGTCGGGATGGAGTCTACTTTTCCACCTCGATTGTTTCGCTGGCGACGACAACCGGCCGGTTCGGCAGGGTTTCGTAGTAGCTGACAAAGCGCGCGCTTTCCGCAGAGTCGTACCGGCGCAGGTTATCCGCCCAGCGATAAGCGATCGATTGGTAGAGCAGTTCCACCGTAACGGTGAACGGCCCCTGTGCATCGCCCACGTGGACCGCGTACTCGATCTTGTCCCCGCCGCCGAGGAAATCCTCATCTGCCAATGCCAGGCCACGCACGGCGATGTCGTCGTGGGCCCTGCGCTTGTCAAAGCCGGATGGCAGCAGGCGATTGTCCTTGATATAGCCAGCGCTCCGAAGCAGGATGGTGGTCACATCCCCCTCCGGATCGTGCATGATCGCCTCATAGATCTGCACCTCGTCTGGGCGGTGGATCGTCAGGTAGTGAGGCTCATAGGCGGTTGGGTCGGCATCGTTGTCGTTGCCGGCGATGGCGCCATCCGAGTTGACGGACCCCGACTCAAAGATCACCCGGCCTTCGGCGTCACGCACCGTGAAATGCAGCCAGACCCGCCGGGCGGGAAAGCCGGAAGGAAACTTGTGCCCCACCTGACTCTTGACGACCACGCTGGCCTTCAGGTCCGCTTCGGAAAGGTTCGCTTGTGCGAGGGCGACGGTGGCGGTACGGTTTTGCAGTTGATCGGCCACGCGTGCAGCCTTGTCGGCGAATTGCTCCTGCGAGGCGGTCACTGCCAGATCTTCCCCGAATGTACTCAGCACCTCGAGCATGTAAGCGTTGCCGCCGACAAAGACGTGCTGGTAGAACGGGCTGCGCAGCGGACCACCGGTGGTCGAGAGGCGCACGCCGCCTTCGGCCGGCGGCATGTGGCAGTCCTGGCACGAACGGCTGTCCAGGTAGTCGCTCTGGATCCACTCTAGATACGGCGTCTGCTCGGGAAAATTGCCCGCGATCCGGCCCGTGGCGTCCACGTATGGCGTGTAGAGGGTGTGGCAGGTAGCGCACAGCTCGGATCGCTCGACGTGTAGGCTCTGAATCGGGATAAAGCCGGAGGCGCTTTGCATGATCCGGGCCGGGTTCTTGCCGACCGGATACGGGCCGTAAGCCAACCGTCTGCCGGCCGGGAGCTCGGTGTCAATCACGTAACCGCCGCTAAAACTGGCAAACTCTCCAAAGCCAATCGCGCGGATCTGGTGACACAAGTTGCAGGACACGCCATCCAGCGCCAGGGTATGGAGTTCGCTCTCTGGATGAAGGAAGCCATCTCCAAAGACCTTGCCTTCCTGGCCGGTTGTGGTAGCCGTAAAGCGCGCCATCGGCATGTGACAGGTGGCGCATTTGTCCTCGATGACCGCCTGGTAGTCGGGCGTGCTGATCACCTCGCCCCTGACCGATGCTTGCCAATAGGGATCGCGGGCGGCGTTGGCCATCATCGAGGCCCGCCAGAAGGCGTCGGTGGAGACGTCGTTGCCCGCTTCGTCGCCCATGTCCGTGTGGCAGGCCGCACACGTGCCGGAAGTGGTGAATAGCTCTCTTTGTTCGACGGGCAGTGGCAGAGCCGCGTGATCCGCTGCCGTGGTCGCCTCTGCCTGAGGTGGCGTGAAGGTTGGGCTTGCCGTCGGCGCAGGCGTGGGTGCTGGGCTGGGCGGGGGAGCGCACGCCGCCAGCAGCAGAAGGACACAAGGTCCCACGAGCCAGATTCTGTTCATCGCAGCCTCCTTGTCGTCATTGGTGCCTGCTTCCTTGTCTCACTTTTGCCCCTAGCTTGCGGCGGACCCCTGGTCCTCAGGCCCAGGGACTGAGGGTCACAATCTACTGCCCTCACCTTACGTGGATGTACTCCATAGGCATCAAGTTAAGAGTGAGGCCGTGCTTGCCAGGGACCGCCCGCCGATCAAAGTCGCCGGGCTACGGAGCTTCCGCTCGATAAATCGGGCTCAGGAACCCCATTCATGGGGTGGTAGCTCTGTAGCCGGGGCACTTTTTGCCCCGGCGGCGCAGGCTAGCGTGCACATCCAGGGTTTCTTTATTATCTACTGTCTTGGCTTGATGCGCATGGACTGTACTCCGCCGTGAGCATGGAACGTCCCACCGGATGCGATTTTTCAACAAAATCATCGAAACGAAGCGGATTTTGCCAAATCAGCTCCTTTTCGAGACCCGCTTGGCTTCGATACGGCTCTCCGTGGCCTTCGAGCCTGCTCAGCCGGCGCTACGCTTCAACAAGGAAATGGGCAAGTTATCAGCGCATCATTCCTAAGCGCCGTATTTGGCCAGCCGGCCGGCGTGGCCCAGAGCCAGAGGCATCAGATCGGTGTGATGCACGTGGCCCAGCGCACCCGTGGCACAGGCGGTTTCGCCAAAGGTCGTCACCGTGTCACGGCGGACGTAGCGCGACCACAAGACCACCGGCAGCGGGTGCCAGGAGTGGACTTTCATCACCGCTGGCGTAGAGTGATCGCCGGACACGATGAGGACGTCCGGGTGCAGCGCCCGGATGGCGGGCACGACCACCCGGTCGGTGTGCTCGATGACGCTCACCTTGCGGTCAAAGTCGCCGTCCTCACCGGCTGAATCGGTCTTTTTGACGTGAAAGTAGAAAAAGTCGTACCCCGTCCAGTGCTTCTGCAGGGCCTCGACTTCGGTCTCCAGCGTCTCGCCGGCGTCCAGCACGTCCATGCCGGTCAGTTTGGCCACGCCCCTGTACATGGGGTAGGTGGCGATGGCCGCTGGCTTGAGGCCGTAGACGTCCTGCATCTGTGGCAGGCCGGGGTCTTTGGCCAGACCGCGCAGGTTGCAGCTGTTGGCCGGGTGATGATCGGCCAGGGCCTGGCGCGCCTTGGCCAGCCAGCGGTTGAACAGGTCGGCGGTGGGCTGGGCTTCGGGTCGCTCGGCCTCTACCGGCAGGGGCGGCACGCCCGTGCGCTGTGGATCGGTCTCTGTGAGCCCGTCCTGCAGTCCCTCGCCGCGCAGCACCAACACAAAGCGGTACTCTTTTACCGGCTCGATCAAGATCTCCACGCCGGACAATCGGACCTGGCGCAGCAGGGCGCACAGTTGGGCCCCCTTTTCGGTGGGGATGCGCCCTGCGCGCCGGTCGGTGATGTTGCCCTCGGCGTCGACCGTGCAAAAGTTACCTCGTGCCGCCACGTCGTTTGGCTGCAAGTCAAAGCCGATGCCCAGGGCCTCCAGCACTCCCCGGCCGATGTCATAGTGCAAGGGATCGTAGCCAAAGAGCGATAGGTGCGATGGGCCGCTGCCGGGAGTGACGCCGGGAAAGATCGGCGTGCTCAGGCCGCACATCGCCTCGGTAGCCAGCGCGTCCAGGTTGGGCGTGTGGGCGGCTTCGAGTTCTGTCGGCCCGCCCGGCTCGCGCGGTAGGCCGCCCACGCCATCTATCACCAGCATGACGATTTTCGTCTCTGCAGGCTGGTGCAGTTCTCTCATCAACGCCAGGTTGTCCATAGGTCGCCTCCTCAACGGTCGGTGGTCTTACTGTAGTGATTGACTTCTCGTCCTGCCGCAGAGCACGCCAAGATGGCCAAAGTCTTGTGGATGGCCTTGGCTTTCCGAACTCGGCGGTGAAAGCTCTGATGGACCTATTTTACCCGAATAGAACGCAGTACGCAATCCCATACGGCACGGCTGTCTCACCGGATCACGTCCACGCCCACATAAGGGCGCAGCACCTCCGGCACGGCGATGCTGCCGTCGGCCTGCTGATAGTTCTCCATGACGGCGATCATCACTCGCGGCAGCGCCAGGCCGCTGCCGTTCAGCGTGTGGACGTAGCGCGGCCTGGCCTTCGGCGCTGGCCGGTAGCGGAGGTTGGTCCGCCGCGCCTGAAAATCCTCGACGTTCGAGATCGAGCTGACCTCCAGCCATTCCTCGACGCCGGGGGCCCACATTTCGAGGTCGTACTTTTTGGCCGCCTGGAAGCCCAGGTCGCCGGTGCACATCTCGACCACGCGATAAGGGATCTCTAGCCGGCGGCAGACCTCCTCGGCGTCCTGGCGAAGCTTTTCCATCTCTTCGTAGGACGTCTCGGGCGCCGTGAGTTTGTACATCTCGACCTTGTCGAACTGGTGACCGCGTTTCAGGCCACGCGTGTCTCGCCCGGCGGACATCTTTTCCCTGCGAAAGCAGGGGGTAAAGGCCACATAGTTCAGCGGCAGTTGATCCGCCTCCAGGATTTCGTCGCGGTGCAGGTTGGTGAGCGGGATCTCACCGGTGCCGATGAGCCAAAAGTCGTCTTCCACGTCGTGGTAGATGTTGATCTCGAACTTGGGCAACTGTGCAGCACCCACCAGGCACTCGCGCTTCACCACGGCGGGGGGATAGATCTCGGTGTAGCCATGCTCCTGCACGTGCAGGTCGAGCATCCAGGTGATGATCGACCGTTGCAGCCGCGCACCCAGCCCGCGCAGCACGTAAAAGCGGGTGCCGGCCAGCTTGACGCCCCGCTCAAAGTCGACGATGCCCAGCATCGGCCCCAGCTCCCAGTGCGGTAGCGGCTCAAAGTCGAACGTTCGCCGCTCCCCCTCGGTGCGGACGACGATGTTCTCGCTCTCGTCCCTGCCCAGCGGCACGCTCTCGTGGGGCAGGTTGGGCACCTGGAGTTGTGCGTCGTAGAGTTGTGCTTCCACGTCTCGCAGGGTCACGTCGAGGGCCTTGATTCGCTCGCCGAGTTGGCGCATCTCCTCGCGGGCGGCCTCGAACTCGGCCTCCGGCGCCTGTCGCTCCCCGGCGCTGACCGCTTTGAAGCGCCGCTGGAAGCGGCCCATCTCTTTGGATGTCGCGTTGCGGCGGGCCTTCATGGCCTCCACCTCGCCCAGCAGTTCGCGTCGCCGGGCGTCCAGTTCCAGGATCAGGTCAATCGGCGCGTCCGCGTTCAGCGCGATCATCGCCGCTTTGACCTCGTCCGAATGTTCACGGATATGAGCCAGGTCGATCATGGAAAAACCTCCTTCCCAAAATACAAAGCGCCCCGTCCGGGAAGGACGAGGCGCGTCGAGCGCCCGTGGTGCCACCTTCTTTCGCCGTTGCCGATGGGCAACGACCTCGGCGGATGCGGACAATCTGGTCCAGGCTTCAAAGGCCTTGTCCGATCCTCGCTCTGTAACGGGAGCGCCCGTCTCCGCCTACAGCCTGCCGATGGGAGTGGCTCCAGGCTGGCCCTTCGTCAAGCTCAGGACATGCCCTTCGTCGAGCTCAGGACAGACCTTGCTCAGGGCCAGTGCTGTTCGGGGAGCGGCTCGGGAGGGGATTTCGACCACGGCCCGCTATCGCCTCGCAGCCACCGGCGACTCTCTGGAAGCGGTGCGCAGCCTACTTTTTCTCCGTCGTAGCCTTTGGGCGTGAATTTGGAGGATTATACACCCAGGGGAGAGGGCTGTCAAACGCCCTTGCTCTCCCTCCCAATTCGTGCTACAATAAATTCCGATCAAGCCCTTTTCTGACCGGGCTTGAGGACGGAGCAAACGCTATGAGTGGGCCACGGCCGACCCCTGATCCGGGGAGTCATTCCGATGGGTGGTCGGCTGCACGGTAGCGGGTCAAGCGCAGGCGGGCGAGCCATCCACAGGCGCGAGGACACGCGCGTGGGATGATCTGGCCGGCCGCTACTGGGCCCACACTGGAGAACGTTGGAGATAGGAGGATACTATGTTTCGTGACGTGTCCTTGTTCCTGGTCGCCTTGGTCGGCCTGCTTCTCTGCGTCGCTTGCCAGCCTACGGTTGTGCCCACACCCGGCGTGACACCGGCAGCCACGCCCACGTCGATACCGCCGGCGGAACCGTCCCCCACGCCGGCGGCGACGCCCACGTCTGTGTCGCCGGCAGAGCCGTCCCCTGGGCCGACGACCCGGCCCACGCTGGCGCTGCCGACGGAGACGCCCCCTGCACCGACGGCCACGCCGACCACGCAGGTGTCGCCTCTCTCTACGCCGACGCCGACGCCCACGACCGAGACTTCCCCCCTGTCCACGCCCGCGGCGCAGTCTGGCAACGCCGACGTGGTGCACGTGCGGGCGGTCGAGGCGGCCGACGGCACCTGGACCTTTCACGTGACGGTGGAGCACCCCGACACTGGCTGGGAGGATTACGCCGACGGCTGGGACGTGGTCATCCCTGACGGCACGGTCGTCAAGCCTGATCCAGAGAGTCCCTTCACCCGGTTGCTGCTCCACCCGCACGAGGACGAGCAACCCTTCACCCGCAGCCAGAGCGGCATCACCATCCCCCCCGACGTGACCCGGGTGCGCGTCCGGGCGCATGACCTGGTGGACGGCTACGGCGGTCGGGAGGTCGTCGTCGACCTGACCGTCCTTTCGGGGCCAGATTTTGAGGTGGAGAGGCGGTAGTGGCTGGATCACGTCTAAATGGACAGGATTAACAGGATGGGTTTCTGCTTGGCGATGAATCAGCGCGCAATTGCTCTCCTGCCCGAGCGAGACCGCCGTGCCGTCGAAGCATTTGTCGAGCGTGTGTGGCAAGCCCACTCAGACAGGGTGCAGCAGATTATCTTGTATGGCTCCAAGGCGCGAGGTGATAGTCACGCCCACTCGGATATTGACCTGCTGCTGATCGTGAGCGAGGAAGACTGGCGCTTTCGTCACGCCATCAGCGGCATCGCGGCGGACGTGTCGCTGGCGTTCGACGTGCTCATTGGTCCGCGGGTTATCGGCCGGGAGCGATGGTCCAACCTGCGCCGTCACCGTTTCACCTTGTGCGAAAACGTCGAAGCCGATGGCATCGAACTGATGGACAATGAACAGGCTCTTCGATAGCCTCGGAGTCTTGATGGGCGGCAGTGTGCAAAGAGCCGTCTGCACAGGCCGGATATGCACAGTGGGGCTATCGCCTTTGGCCGATTCTGCGATTGCTTTCCCTAAAACTGGTCCGAAATAGGGTGTGAGTGGGGCTTTCACCTTACTGAGGCCCCTATTTTTCTCTGCTGGTGGGGAAAGATTCTCTAAATGCGATTGTCCTATGAGAAAAGCAGGGCAATCGAATCCAAATTCAAGAGTTGACCGTAATCAGCACAATCTGCAAGATTTTTTCCACAGGAGCGCGATCCTTTGCTTGCTACAGACACCCTGAATGAAAATTCCGAGCCGCTGCTGTGCAGTTGGCTGCTTTTTGGAGGTCAGAGCACCTGTTTTTAATGGCATAAGTGCGCTCTTAAGTCTTAATAAGATATGATTACCCTGATGACAAAAGGGCTTGCATCTGATTCCAACCTGTGATACAATAGAGGTGGCACCTGCGGAGAGCAATTGATTTTGGCTGTCGATCCTGCGGCCATTTCTGACAAGGTTAGCCTTATGCGCCAGGTTCCCAGTCTCTTATTCATTGTTGCTAGCAACTGGGCATCTGCAGTGCATGCGGAAAGCTAGAATTGCTCTGCAGGTGCCCATGCTTATTTTCAAGATAGTGCTGATGAGGAGATAGAGTGAGTCTCACATTGTCAGCTAGCGGCGAAGAGCTGCATGAGCAGTTCTTCAATCTCCGCACTCGCCAAGATGTCGCTGAACTTCTTGAGATTGACGACAGCCGCTTGGTTTACCATTTATTCATAGTGCCACCTTCTCAACAGTATACAGAGTTTGACATCCCGAAGAAATCCGGTGGTGTTCGAAAGATCTCAGCGCCAGCCACAGCTTTGCAGATTATTCAGCGAAAGCTAAATCAGGTCTTGCAGCATGTCTATGAGCCAAAGGCTCCAGTTCACGGATTTGTCCACGGAAGAAGTATCGCAACAAATGCCGAAGTGCATAAGAAACAGAAGTATGTTTTCAGTGTCGATTTAGAGAAGTTCTTTCCATCGATTAATTTCGGCAGAGTTCGAGGAATGTTCATTGCTGTTCCTTATAATCTTGACCCTGCCGTGGCAACAGTTCTGGCCCAGATCTGCTGTTTCAATAATCAACTTCCTCAAGGAGCTCCTACCTCTCCGATTGTCTCCAACATGATTTGTGCAAAAATGGATAGCCAACTGCGACGCCTTGCTCAGAAGCATCGATGTTATTACACGAGATACGCAGATGACCTTGCGTTTTCTACTTCTATGCCAAGATTTCCGCCGTCTTTGGCGGTAATTGACTCTTTAGGGCAAGTAGAGGTAGGTAGGGAGCTGTATCGAATCATTGCGGAAAATGGTTTCGAAATAAACTCTGATAAGGTAAGGTTGCAGACAAGAAATCGCAGACAAGAGGTAACAGGGCTCACCGTCAACAGATTCCCAAATGTAAAACGCCGATACGTACGCCAGATCCGTGCTATGTTGCATGCATGGGAGAAGTTCGAGTTAGAAGCCGCACAAGCAGATTTTTGGGATCGATATGACAAAAAACATCGTAACCCGCAGAAGGAGCCACCTTCGTTCAAACAGGTGGTTAAGGGCAAGATTGAGTTCTTGGGCATGGTTAGAGGGAAAGACAATCCTATTTACCTGCGATTTCGTGAGCAGCTAGGGAAGTTGGCTCCTGAACTTGCCATGAGCTCGGTTGATGCTGTGGAGGCTACGGCCTCAGCTACAGGACCATTGATAATAACTGAGGGGAAGACCGACTGGAAACACCTTAAGGCCGCATTTCTAAGACTAAAGGAGACGGGCCACCTGGAAGACCTGGATATTGAATTCAATGAGTATGAAGATGCTATGGGTGATAAAGAGTTATTAAAGATTTGCAGAACATACTCCAGAACGCCTCGCGCAAGGCCAAATGTATGCATTTTTGACAGAGATAATCAATCTGTTCTCACGAAGGTATCTGGCGAAGACGGTTCATATAAAGCTTGGGGCAATAATGTATTCTCGTTCGCAATACCG
>Ga0180438_10005791_pt1 | contig 16999 bp, 16 predicted proteins | sample SS_ome_12_FD_132455 | JGI IMG/M metagenome (GOLD analysis project Ga0180438, IMG submission 132455) | Hypersaline lake sediment archaeal communities from the Salton Sea, California, USA - SS_3_D_2 metaG | ecosystem: Environmental > Aquatic > Non-marine Saline and Alkaline > Hypersaline >...
ATCTCTTATGCGTAGACCGAAGTTGTTGTCTGTGACGAACATGGTCTGTTGTTCGTAGAAAGTCCTTACCCTTATCTCTCTTACTACTTCATCGATCGGTCTATGGCGGATTTCAGATCCGCACACTTGATTGGCCGAACAATACGCACAGTTGAAGGGACAGCCTCTGCCAGTCTCCAAAGCCTGGACAGTTTTCGCGCTTGGAACCCTTGCTGCATACTCGTAGACAAGGTTTGGAGCCAGAGGCATATCTACCAGTGGTTGCCTGGGAGTTGAATAAGAAGGTTGCAATGGACTGTCATTGAGATAGTCTCGGACGCAGTTAACCCAGCTTCCTCCCTCTATTTCTCCTATTACGACTGTCCCGTGCGACTTCATCTCCTCTGGACAGATCGTGGGGTGAGAACCTCCGAAGACTACACCATAAGCTCCGTTAGCCCTGGCGATTTGTGCTAACTCCTTAGCCCTTGGAGCTGTAGCAGTCATCACCGTAATCCCTATCAGGGCATCTTCGAAAACCGATGGATTGATATCTTCGGAGTTCTCGTCAATAACAACCACTGGAACTTCTTTGGGAGTATAGCCAGCCAGAACAAAGAAGGCTGGCGGAAAAGCAATACACAGACCAGGGAACGAAGGGTTTATCAGAACAACCCGTTTCTCCACGACAGCCTCCTTTACCAGCGCTTTGTAATCGCTCTCTATATTAAAGAGCTACAATAATTATATTATAAATTAATCATTTTGTCAATAGTTTTTAGGTATTATCTCTCTACTATTTCAAATATCGATCTTATGAAAAATTTATATTTACCAATAACATTGAGACATCGGTAATATTTTTGATATAATTCATTTGGGACAATAAAATTTAGGGAAAGAATTATGACTGAATCAATTAACGGACATGAAAGCGTTGAACCCATTAATTTACAGGAAGCCCGAGATAAAGCTTTTCAATTTTTAGAAACACAACAAGAAAACGGACATTTTAATGCCCATCTTTCTAGCACTCCTGATATGTTAGAGTCGCATGATAGCCCAAAAGAAATAGCAAGTACACTTTTAGTTTTTGAAACCGTGTTACAGCAACATCAAGATTCTCCAATCTTTCATCAAAGCCTTTCATACCTTAAATCTCAATTAGACAACGGAAGATATCATTTCTTTGAAGATCTTTTCTTGCTTCCCTCGGATACTGAAACTACTTCTTATGGTCTAAGTTCATTATTAAGAGCAGGGACAATTGATAGAAAAGAAGCGGAAAAAACTGCTGATGAAATTATTAGAACAACAGATGAAAGCGGCATTATCATGGTCTATTTCGAACCGTGCGACAAAGAAAACCAAATTGACCATGTTTCAGCTACAAATGTTCTTACTTTATTAAATATGCTTGGTAGGGGTGATGAAGCTAAAGAAACAGAAAATTTTGTTTTGGATCAATTGCAAAAAGGAGCATATTTAGAGGGTTCCAGATATTATCATTCGCCCGATACTTTTATTTATTTTTTAGGCAGAATGATTGAACAATGCCCGAATATGAAAGATAGATTCGAAGAACCGTTAAGAAAAGCTGTCCGGAGCCATGTTGGGATGACCGAAACACCAATCGAAATAGCAATGCGATGTACAACTCTTGCTCGATTAGGAGAAAATCCGGCAGAATTAAATAAATTATTAAGAGCTCAGGGGACTGATGGCGGTTGGAATTCTAATTCGATTTATCACTATGGTGGTAAAGTTGGATATTTTGGAAGCAGAGCCATAACCACTGCTTTTGCCTTAGAGGCAATCGATAAAGTTGAAGCTCTAAGAAAAAAATAAATTTATTTCGGCCCCTGCCAATAAACTTTTCTTGATATATCACCCAAAATCTGCTACAATATATTTGCTATGAAAACTAAGATTCATCCAAAATATTATCCTAAAGCAAAAGTTACCTGCGCTTGCGGTAACACATTTTTTGTTGGTTCGACCGTTCCGGAAATTAATGTTGAGGTCTGTTCTGCTTGTCATCCATATTACACCGGAAAGCACAAATTAGTTGATACCCAGAGGAGAGTTGATAAATTCAAGGCTCGTCTTGCCAAAACTGAAGCATTTAAAAAGAAACCGGCGCCCAAATCCGCTAAACGCGGATCTTCGCTAGCCGCGAATGCGCGGATAGAGCACGCGGTAGCGGAAAAGTCCAAAGCCTCTAAATAACTTCTCTTAATTTTGATACAATAGAACCAAGTCTAATACTTGGTTTTTTAAAAAGGCAATTATGAAAGAACAAATTCAATCTATCAAAAAAGAATACGATGATCTTTCGGAAAAACTTTCTGATCCTGAAATTGGAAAAAATCCTTCTGAACTACAAAAGATTTCAAGACGCCGTGCCGAACTTGCGCGGATTATTTCGTTATCTGAAAGATTAAAAATACTTGAAAAACGACTTACGGAATCAAAAGAACTATTTGAATCAGAAAAAGACGTGGAATTAAAAAATATAGCAGATGAAGAAATCGAGAAATTAGAATCAGAAAAAAATACTTTAGAAAAAGAACTTAAAATCTCACTTCTTCCGCAAGACCCAAACAATCAAAAAAATGTTATTTTGGAAATTCGTGCCGGCACTGGGGGCGCAGAAGCCGAACTTTTTGCCAGCGAACTTTTTCGAATGTACTCTCGTTATGCTGAAAACAAGGGTTGGAAATTTGATATTTTAAATTCTTCAAAAACTGGCATTGGCGGAATTAAAGAAATAATCGCTTTGATTTCTGACACTGAACCATATCATTTCTTAAAATATGAATCTGGTGTTCATCGGGTCCAAAGAGTCCCCAAAACAGAAAAATCTGGAAGAATTCATACCTCTGCCGCAACAGTTGCCGTTCTTCCTGAAGCAGAAGAGGTTGATATTAAAATAGATCCAAAGGATTTACGAATCGATGTTTTTAGATCTTCTGGTCATGGTGGTCAAAGCGTTAACACAACTGATTCGGCTGTCAGAATTACCCACCTTCCAACTGGCGCACAGGTTTCTTGCCAAGACGAACGGTCCCAGCTTAAAAATAAAGCCAAGGCCATGAAGATTTTACGCGCCAGGTTATTAGAAAAAAAAGAACAACAAGAAATAGCTAAACGCGGCCAAACTCGCAAATCTCAAATTGGTACCGGCGATCGAAGCGAAAAAATCAGAACCTATAATTTTCCTCAAGATAGGGTCACCGATCACAGAATTAAACTGACCATTAAAAATATTTCAGAAATTCTAGATGGTAATCTTGACAAAATTATCTCCAAATTGATTGAATTTGATCAATCCGCCGCCGCTAAAGCTATGACGGATAAACAAAAATTACTTGAAAATAAAATTTGAGTTCTCAATATTTATTATCTATTTGCACTATAAGCGATATGCGATAAGCTAACGTGCTGTCTATTCCATCTCAACCAAAGTAAGTGAAGTTTTTTGCTCTTTTTTATTTCGCAAATAGGTTATCTCGACTTTATCTCCCGGACTATAATTTTGTAAAATTCTTTTTAAAGAATGATTATCATCAATTGCCTGATTATCAATTGCAATTATTATATCATTGGCTCTCAAACCCGCTTTTTCGGCAGGGCCCCCAGGAACAATCGCCGGCGCCCCGGGTCCTTCTGAATATAAATAGGCTCCATAATCAACGGGCAAACTATTATATTTTGCTAAATCTCTTGTTAAAGGAAAGTATCTTACACCCAACATTGGCCTTATAATTTTTCCCGTTTTTACCACTGAATCAATAGCAGTTTTGGCATCATTAATAGGGATTGCAAAACCAATATTTTCTGCAGATGCAGCAACAGCAGTATTAATTCCCACAACCTGACCATCTAAGTTAATCAAGGGCCCGCCAGAATTTCCTACATTGATTGACGCATCGGTCTGAATTAACCCTTGTAGTTCTTCTGTGGTCTGGCCAAAAGCACCAGTTGCAGTCAGACTCCTCTCTCTTGCCGAAACTACTCCGGTTGTAACTGTGTTTTGGAATTCTCCCAGAGCATTACCAATGGCAATTACGCGCTGGCCTATTTTTAAGTCATCAGAATTTCCTAAATCAGCAACAGGTAAATTTTTTCCATTGATCTCTAAAACCGCTAAATCATTTAATGGATCTTTAGCTTTTACCTTGGCTTTATAGTTTTTACCATCTTGAGTAAAAACCCGATATTCTGCTCGCGGATTTTCAACAACGTGTTTATTGGTCACCACTAAGCCATCCGAGGTAATAATAAAACCAGTTCCTCCGCCGGTTTGTTCAGATGTTGAGCCGAAAATGTCCTGAACCTCTTGAGTCGAAACAATACTTACTACTGATGGGGAAATTTTTTCTACTGCCTCAATTGTGGCTGAACTTTCCTCAACAGTAATATTTTTTTTGCCGGTTATGGTATCAACACCAGAAAACCTTTTATTCATGATCCCTGCGCCAACTGCACCACCGACAGCCCCGCCAATAATCGCTACAATCAATATTAAAAGATAAATCTGATTAAATTTCTTTGTCTTTTTGATTTCTTTGATGTTTGAATTTTGAGTTGGCATTTACCCTCCAGAAATATAGTTAATTAATTTAACTATTTAAATAGTTATTCAGTCTTTTTTTGATCTTTGATCTTTGATTTTTTTATAACTGACCATTCAGCTTTTTCTAAAACTGAATTGGGAACAACATGCAAAATCCCCTTTTTATCAATTAGTCTTGTTTTCCTAATATCGATATCAATAATTTTTCCTTCAACTTTGGTAGTTTTAATTTTATCGCCGATATTAAAATCTTTGTCCCAAGAAAGAAATATTCCAGCTAAAATATCCGCGGTTAAATTCTTGGCACCAGTGGCGACAGCAAGACCGATAACTACAATTGAACCAGAAATGGCAATTGCCAGGCCAGTAAAACCCAAACTTTTCAGAATAAAGACAGCGAAGACTATCCACAAAAACACTACTCCGATCGAAATTAAGATATTGCTGATAGCTTCATTGATTCTTGAAATTTTTAAAATTTTTTGGGCAAAATATTTAGTTGCATTGATTGCGAAAAAACCAATTATCAATATTAAAACTGCCTGCGGTATGCGGGGCAAAATTTCCTTTGTTGGTTCTGTAATCGAAGAAAAATCCATCCTATCATCCTGCCCCGTCCTTTAAGTCAATTTTAGCTGAAGGGACGTCCTGAACAAAGTGCCGGTTGACCCCGCCTTGGCGGGGGAATAGGCTGGATAGGGTGGCCGAGAGAGAAGGATGTCCCAAAGCGAACAATTATTTCAGTTTTTCTTTTAATATTTTCTCAACTAACTGCGGATCAGCCTGGCCTTTTGATTTAGCCATTACTTGACCGATTAAATATTTTAGTGCCTGTTCTCTGCCAGCTCTGAAATCTGCGACCGGCTTTTCATTTTCAGAAATTACTCCAGCGACGATGCTATTTATTTTATCACTATCATCTAGTTTCGTCAACTGAAGATCTTTGATAATTTCTTCGATTGATTTTTTCTCCTCAGCCGATTTTTTAATAACTTCCATTGCCCGAGGTTTTGGGATTTCACCGGCAGATATTTTTTTGATAAATACCGCATACTTATCAATTGAATAATCGCTGTCAAAAAAACGATTCACAATCCATTTCGCCGCCAAAATCTTTTCTTGATCATTTGATAATTTTTCGGCAAGCGCATCAAAATATTTTTTCTTAGCAAAATTTGATGTCAGAACTGAAATGTCTGATTGTCCGATTCCAATTTTTTTATATTTTTCTTCTACCATTTCCAAATTTTCAGATATTTGATTTTTGATCTTTGATATTTGATTTTGAGCGATAGCGAACGGCGGCAAATCTGGCTCGGGAAAATAACGATAATCTTCGGCATATTCTTTACCTCGCTGAGAAACAGTCATACCCTTAGCATCAATCCAACCGCGAGTCTCTTTCTCAACTTTTTCCCCTTCACTTATAATACCCCTTTGTCTTTCTTCTTCGTACGTTAATGCCCTCTCAACCATCTTAAATGAGTTCATGTTTTTAATCTCTGCCGGTGTTCCCTCTTTGCCATCAACCTCAATACTAATATTCGCATCGCAGCGAAGATGACCTTTCTCCATGTCAGCATCAGAAACACCAAGGTGTCGGAGAACAGTCCTTAATTTCTGTAAAAATGTTTTTGCCTCGGCCGGAGAATTAATATCTGGCTCTGTAACAATTTCCATCAATGGTGTTCCTGCCCTATTCAAATCAACAAGAGAATAGTTGGCACCTTTCGGATGAATCAGCTTTCCCGCATCTTCCTCAAGATGTATTCTCCTGATTCTGATTGTTTTTAGGATTTCGGATTTAGGATTTTGGATTTCCATTTTGCCTCCTGAGCAAAATGGCATGTCGTACTGAGAGATCTGATAACCTTTTGGAAGATCGGGATAAAAATAATGTTTTCTATCAAATTTTGATTTTGGATTTATTTTTGCACCAAAAGCAAGACCAGTCATAATTGTCCAATCAATCGCTTGTTTATTTGCAACAGGAAGTGTTCCTGGCATTCCCATACAAACTGGGCAAACCACGGTGTTCGGTTCTTTTCCTTCAGCGTTATTATCGCAACCACAAAACATCTTCGATTTTGTTTTTAACTGAAGATGAATTTCTAATCCAATGACTGTTTTTAAATTCATCGTTTATCCTTTTTTTCTACAACCTCGGGTTTAAATGCAAAAGTTTGAATTTTTTTCAAATCTGCTTTTGAAACTTCATCCGTCTTTGAAACTCTTATTATTTCTGCTCTATACCCCCCATTTCGAAAAATGCTTAAAGTTTTTTCCCGAGACACAACATTATCTAACTGCTCACTATCATCTATTATTATTTTTGAGTCTGGAGTAAGTTTACCCCTAAACCTTTCTTGTAAAAGTAAGAAAACACAATTACCGTTTTCATCAACTTCACCAATCATTGCCAAAGGATAACAAAGAACTTGGAAATCTTCTTGTCTAATCTCTTGAAACTTCTGAACATTAAGACCGAATAAATCTCCTTCAGAAGCAATTGGAATAATATCTGGATGACCGGGATGAAAATGAAGAGATAAAAGTGGTATAGGAATCAAGCCTTCACTAAACATACGGGCAAGAATAATTCCAGATGATTCTCCTTCAACTTCTGCGGTATGAAAATTCTCGGTTCCTCCTTTTTCAAGACCGGTTATAAAAAGTGTTTCTTTTTTTCTATCAAAAATATCTTTAAAAACACTTAAACCACTTTCATGCCCAGTAGCCCTAGTGTAGTCGGCAGCCAATCTTAATGTATGCATAAACTGCTCTGATTTAAATAATGCTACTAATTCTCCTCCGGTAATGGGGACTGGTTCTTTTGATAATTCTTCAACTTCTTGTTCTGGTGTTCCGCCAATTTGTTCTTCGCTCATTTCTCCTCCGGTTTCAATCTTCCAACTTCATTTTCAACCGCCAAACTCGCTGACATAATTTTATCTTCCCCAAACTGCGGGCCTAAAATTTGAAGTCCTACCGGCAACCCATTAGCCAATCCACAAGGCACCGAAACCCCAGGAATCCCAGCCGGATTTACTGGCACCGTATAAATATCAGAAAGATACATAGAAAGCGGATCATCTGTTTTTTCGCCTATCTTAAAAGCAACTGTCGGCGAAGTCGGACCAATTAAAATATCGACCTTTTTAAAAACATCGTCAAATTCTTTTTTAATCCGGGCTCGGACTCTCTGAGCCTTTTTGTAATATGCATCATAATATCCCGCAGAAAGCACATAAGTCCCCAGCATTATTCTTCTTTTTGCCTCATCGCCAAAACCGTCAGTCCTTGAAACTTTATAAACATCATCCAGCGTAGAAACTTTGTCGTGAGCAGAATATCCATATTTGATGCCATCATATCTTGAAAGATTTGACGAAGCTTCTGCCGGAGCAATAATATAATAAACCGCCAAAGCATATTTTAATGAAGGAAGAGATATCTCTTTGATTTCTGCCCCTTGCTTTTCTAAAATCTTAATACTTGCGCGAACTTTATTTTCTACATCCGGATCCAGCCCCTTGCCAAAAAATTCTTTTGGTATTCCAATTTTGAGTTTTGAGCTTTGGATTTTATTTGGCATTTGGATTTTGTCATTTGAAATTGACGTTGAATCGCCCTCATCATATCCCGAAATAATATTATACAGTTCAACCGCATCGGAAACTGTCTTTGCCATTGGCCCGATTTGATCCAAAGATGATCCAAAAGCAAATAATCCATTTCTTGAAACCGCCCCATAAGTTGGTTTTAAACCCACAATTCCACAAAGTGATGCTGGTTGACGGATTGAACCACCAGTATCTGAGCCAAGAGCAGCGATAACAAGATCTCCCGCGACAGCTGCCGCAGAGCCACCCGAAGATCCGCCCGGAACCCTTTCTTTATCCCATGGATTTTTTGTTGGCCCAAAATGCGAGCTTTCTGTTGAAGAACCAAAAGCAAACTCATCCATATTTGTTTTTCCGATGATAATGAACCCAGCGTCTTTTAATTTTTTAATAGCAAAGGCATCGTATGGAGGAATATAATTTTCTAAAATTTTCGAACCACAGGTTGTTGGATGATCGCGAACTGCCATAACATCTTTAACCGCAATTGGAATCCCATCAAACTTACTTAATGGTTTGCTTGCTGCTCGTCGCTTGTCACTTTTTTTCGCTTCTTCTTTCGCCTCATCATTAAAAACTGAGATAAAAGCATTCAAATCTTTGGCTCTATCAATTGCACCCAAACAATCCGAAATCAATTCAGAGGAAGTTATTTCCCCTGCCTCTAATTTTTCTGAGGCCTCAATTAATGTTAATTTATTTAGATCCATCAAGCACCGCCTTTACTTTGCTAAAGTACTTACTTATCTCCTAATATAGCTTTTACCTTGATAAAACCATCTTCTTTTGCCGGAGCATTTTTGAGCATTTCATCGCGATCAGATCTAGTTGTAATTTTATCTTTTCTAAATACATTTGACTTACCAGTAATATGATCGATCGGCTCAATATTTTTATCATCAATTTCAGATAACTCCTCAACATATCCCAAAATATCCGAAAACTGCCCGGCAAATTTTTCTTTTTCTGCATCAGTTAATTCTAATCTTGATAACTGCACCATTTTTTCAATATCGGATTTTTTAATTTTTGCCATTTTACTCCAAAATTAAAAAGTTAACAGTAAGCTGTTAGCAACTAGCCGCTATCTGCTCGCTAATATTATTCTATCGAAAAATCTTGATTATTGCAATCAGACTGGATATAATTATCATCGCACTGATCTTGATACAAAAGGGAGACAGAAATGCCAAAACTCAAGCCGAAATGGAAAGGCACTATCAATGTTGATGGAGTGGCAAGAGTCTCTGGTAGTGCTTATTCCGCGACTATCAAACCTCCGAGATTGATTGTACCAGTTCACAGGAGGTGCCTCGGCCGAGTCCAAGAACGAAAACGCGGAGTGGCTCGTCCAGCCAAACATGGCCTAGTCTGTACGGAGTGCGAGAAGGCTGTCAGAGCCAATTCTGTCGGCCAGGCTGCCTTGAATGAACAAGGCAAACTGGTGCTTCTGACTACCCCCGAATTGGCCGCCCTTCGACCCACGCCGATTACTACCGTTCGGACAATCCTGGCCTATCAGAACGATCGCAACATCGCTGCTCTCGGCACCGAACGCCGAATGTACTTCCTGCCAGAAGAAGACGACGCCAACTTCGCTGCCTATCGCGAAGTCTGGTATTACCTCTACATGCACGAGCAAGTAGGATACATCGATGAGCTGGTGATCGCCTCTGATAACGCCAGCTATCACGCTATCCTCCGCGCTCTGAACTTCCCGCCGGAATTCAACAATGGCAAAAGAGAAGACGTTCTCGTCCTCGAATGCCTAGTCGATCCGGCAACAATCAGAGCCCCTGGAACTTGCGGAGAATTCCCAAGTTTCAGGAAAGTACCAGCAAAGATCCGAAAGCGAAGCCTAAGAGGACTAGCAATCGAAGCCGCTTCGCTCCTGACACCCAAGGCTATCCGGCTCGCACGAATCATCTCCGCTAAGACCAGGTGAAAGGAGCTGCTAACCATGCGTCTCCCACGACCCCCACCCGCCGAATGCTGGCGAGAACTCCATATTTTCTCCCAGTCGGCGGTATTTTTTTGCCTATTTTTTGAGATCAAATTATTCTGTCACCACCACATCATCATAATAAACTTTGGCATCTTCGTTATAAAGGCCAATTCTCCCATTAAGCAACGGTGAGGAATTATCAGTATAATTTATAACCAAAGATCCATTTATATAAACCTGGATATTGGTACCCTTAACAACAACTTTGTAATTATCCCAACTGCCAATTGTCATTTTGGGGCTTCCTGGTGTTGCCAAAAATGTTTGTTGGCCATTAACAAATTTACCCAGTTCAACTCCATTTGGTTTATATATCAGATAGTAAAAATGCTGGGTATCTTGATACCTAAAAAGTATCCAGCCAACTTCCCAAGGATTGGGCGCACTGCCAGTTCTTAATTGCTGAGCGGTTCTCATCTTCATCGTCAAAGTATAATCTTGCCAATTAGTAGATTTTGCTGCAACAAGGGGTGCGTGGGTTTCCCCAGGAGAAGTTGAAACCATTGGCGCCATCATTAAACTTGAGTTTTCAATTTTCACCTGCCCATATCCAGTATAAACAATCTCCCACTTTGAAAGATCGCCAGAAAAATCATCGGAGAATAACCCTGTACCAGTTTCATCAGCAATCACAAATTGAGTCTCTACAAACTTAACACATGATGCAAGTTGAGCTCTAATACTGGCAACGCCCGGACGAGAAGAAGAAATAAATACCTTTGCTTGACCATTGCTATCTGTTGTTGCTTGAGCTGCAGAAAGAGTTCCCATGGTCGATGAAAAGGATACTGTTTCTCCTGAAACTAATGAATGGTTTTTTCCCTTTCCTTGGCTTACAGTAGCAACTATTTTTGATTGGCTAGTTCCGTCAGCTTCAACTTGATCTGGATTGGCAGTTAGTTGAATACTATAGCCACATTTCCAGGCCGGTTTTGCTTCACCAAGCGGTCCCCAGAAATAAAGAACAAAAATTCCCCCAACAATCACAACTCCTAAAATTATAAGTAGAACCTTTAAACGCATTTTCCCTCCTTGTGTTTGAATACTTTTATCCATAATTCCCCTCCTTATTTATTATTTCTGAGCCCCGATTCGATCGGGGCAAAAAAAGAGATTTCCCGTCATGGACGGGGGATGTCATTTTATCGATGAAAAAGTAATTGTTTCTTTTTTGGACATTGTTCCGGAAACAGCTGTAATAATCGCCTCGCCAGCTTCTTCAGACGAAATATAAACTACTGCCTGCCCATTAACATCGGCTGACGCTTCTACCGCAGAAAGATTTCCTAAGGTATTTTTAAAAAATACTTGCGCTCCCGGAACAGGATTCTGCCTATCTTTAACAACCGCGATAACTTTAGCTTCATCTTTTCCGTCAGCAACAACTTGGTCGGGGTATATAAATAAACTCAAACGAGAAGGATCCGGCTGCAAAGGAGCTGCTCCCCCAAAAGGAGGAGAGATATAAAACCAAACCCCTATTATAATTATCAAAACGGCAAAGACAATTAATAAAATCTTCAGTCTCCCTGTCATAAATTCTTCTCCTTAATTAATAGTATAAAAAATAAATTATCTAATTACAACCTTTATTTAATAATCTTTAGAAAATCTTTTTCAGAAATTTTTTTAGTTTTATATTTTTCTGCATCTTCTGTTTTATTTTCGCCAGGCTTAAGCCCAACTACCAAATAATCGGTAGCAGAATTTACCTGCGCCATAAAATCTCCGCCGAGAGCTCTAATTTTTTCTTTGGCTTTGTCGCGCGAGATTGAATCTAATGTCCCTGTAATTACAAATGATTTGCCGGCTAATTTTCCGCCAGCGATAACCCCCGAACCCTCAATCTCCACACCACTTTTTAACAATCGATCAATAAATTCCAGATTGTTTTTATTTTGAAAATAATCATGGATTGATTTTGCCACCACATCACCAATATCTCGAATCGAATCAATTTCTTTCAAAGATGCTTTTTTAAGATTCTCAATAATTTTGAATTTCTCTGCCAAATCAATGGCTGTCTCCTCGCCCACATTCGGAATTCCCAAAGCATAAATAAATCTTGCTAAGGTTATTTTTTTATGAGATTGAATTGAATCATAAACATTTTTTGAAGACTTTTCCGCAAACCGCCCTAATGGTTCGATATCACCCGGCTCTAATTTAAATAGATCGGCCGGATCTTTGATCAAGCCTTCTTTCAAAAATTGATTTAAAATTCTTGGGCCTAATCCCTCTATATCAAATGCGGCTTTTGAAACAAAATGCTGAATCTTGCGTCTCTCAATTTCATAACATTTCTTATTTACACATTTATGGGCCGCTTCTCCCGGGACTCTAATAATTCTACCTCCGCAATTTGGACATTTTGTAGGAAATCGATATTCCTTCGCCCCCTTTGACCGCAAATTTTTAACCACGGAAACAATCTCTGGAATTACATCACCGGCTTTATGAATTACGACCGTGTCACCCTCGCGAACATCTTTTTTTCTTATTTCATCTTCATTGTGAAGTGTTGCCCGGGAAATAGTCGATCCGGCAACTTTGACTGGCGCAAGGATTGCGAGTGGTGTCAATTTCCCCGTTCTTCCCACTTGGACATCAATTTTTTTAACAATTGTGGTTGCCGTTTCCGGCGTAAATTTATACGCTATCGCATAACGAGGAGCTTTCCCCACAACACCTAAATCTTCCCACAAAGATTTATCATTAACAGAAATTACAATTCCATCAATATCATACGGTAATTTTTTTCTGATATTTTTTTCAATTTCATCTTTAAATTTAATTATCTCGTTTTTATCTTTAGCCAGTTTTTCTTTTTCTGAAGTTTTGAATCCAAAAGATTTTAACAACTCATGCTCGTCTTGATGAGTATTTGCCTGTCCTCGAGAAACTATTGCATAAGCAAAAAAATCTAAATTTCGAGAAGCAGTAATTTTTGGATCTAGCTGCCTTACTGATCCAGCCGCGATGTTGCGAGGATTTGCATAAAGAACCTCTTCCTTTTTCTTTCGCTCAGCATTTAATTTTTCAAAATCAGCCCGGTTCATATAAACTTCGCCGCGAATTTCAAATCGACCAGAAGGAACTTTTACATTTTTGTCTCTCACGTGATCTTTTAGATTTAACGGGATAGAATTTATCGTTTTAATATTCTGAGTTACATCTTCGCCAGTTTTACCATCCCCTCTTGTTATGGCTTGCGACAAAACCCCATTTTGATAAACCAATGCCACTGCTAAACCATCGATTTTTAATTCACAAAAATAGCCTGATTTTTTTAAATCGTCCGATGACAGCAATTTAGAGATTCGCTCTTCCCATTTTTTTATTTCTTCTTCAGAAAAAGCATCTTGCAAAGAAAGCATCGGGACTTGATGAGAAACTGACTCAAACCTATCCAAAGGCTTCCCACCAACTCTCTGAGTCGGCGAATCAGGAGTGATTAAATCAGGATATTGATTTTCGAGTTCTTGCAGTTCGTGCTTGAGTGAATCATCGACTGCATCAGAAACAATCGGCTTATCCAAAACATGATAAGCATAACGGTTTCTATTCACCACTTCTTTCAATTTTTCAATTCTTTTTTTGGCTTCTTCTTTATTCACTCTCGCCTTTCATTCCTTTTAAATCTTTATACACCACATACATTATCACCTGCCAAAAAGGAGTAAGAATAAAAGTTATAATTCCGCCCACAAAAGGAATTGAACCAATAAGACCAGAGGCTAAAGCCACCAGCAAAATTATCAAAACCACCCACCAAAAATTACCCTTAACAATCTCATAACTTCGCTTTATGGCATCAACTCCCCATTTATTTTCAAAAATTACCACATACATTATAAATTGAAAATAAACTGCGAGGATCAATCCAGGGATTACAAATAGTATAAACCCGATCAACATTAAAACTCCGGCAATAATTGAGGTTGCCAAAATCAACCAAAATTTTTGATAAGCAACTAGAAAAGCTATTTTGATATCTATTTTTTCTCCACCTTCAGCAAAGGAAACTGACTTAATAAGTGCGGCTCCATAAATAATCGAAGCCATCATCGCTAAAATAAAACTAATTATAAAAATCGCAAGTCCCGCTACTGAAAAAACATTTAAAAATGTTTCTTGGTCAGTCGATCCCGCTATCCCCACTATTAAAGCAATAATTCCTGGAATTAAAAATACGCCAACCAGCAAAGCCCCCAAAAGGACTACAAGAAGCAGCATCCCTAAATTATTTTTATAGGCATCCCAAGATTTTTTAAATACATCTTCAAAATTCATCCGTGTTTTTGGCATAATTCCTCCCTTAAGTCATTTCTTTTAGCTTTTTAATTCTATCCTCGATGGGTGGATAAGTCGAAATAAATCAAAAATCAAATCTCAAAAATCAAAATTATGGAAATCCTATCTGCCAATCATCTCTCTAAGCTTCTCGATTCTATCATCAATTGGCGGGTGCGTCATAAACAAACTTGAAAATTTCTTCGCCTTCCCTTTAAATGGATTGGCAATAAACAAATGGGAGGTGGCATTACTAGCCTTTCGAAGCTGATGGGGATCTTGCGATATTTTTTCTAAAGCGCTAGCTAATCCTTCTGGATAACGGGTAAGCAAAGCACCCGAAGCATCAGCTAAATATTCTCTTTTTCTGGAAATCGCTAATTGAATTAAATAAGCAATTATTGGCGAAGTAATCGCTAAAATAATACCCACGAGCATTAAAATCGCACCCAGTTGCCCACTATTAGAATCTCGCCGGCGAAACCCCCCGCCAAAAAAGCTCCAGCGCAGAAAGAAATCAGAAACCAAAGCAATAACTCCAACCAAAACCACCACAACCGTCATTAAACGAATATCATAATTTTTTACATGCGACATTTCATGAGCAATCACCCCTTCAAGCTCTGATTTTTCTAACTTTTCCAACAGTCCGCTCGTCACCGCGATAGAAGAATGTTTTGGATCTCTACCGGTAGCAAAAGCGTTTGGCGCTGGGTCATCGATAACATAAATATCTGGTTGGGGAAGACCGGAAGTTATTGATAAATTCTCAACTATTCGATGTAATTCGATATATTTTTTGCGGGGTGCCGGATGAGCTCCAGAAATCGAGAGAGCGATTTTATCTGACCAGAAGTAACTTGATAATGCCTGAAAAACAGCAATAATAACTGCGATCGGTAAAATCCAATATGCATCAAAGGCATAACTCAAAATCCACCCTAAGCCAATAATAAAGATTAGGAAAATGGTGATAAATAAAAAAGTCTTACGTTTATTACTATCGATTTGCTTATACATTGAAAGTTTTCTTGAGCGGAGCGAAATCCCGCTATCGATTTGTGGGGCGATTGTTTGAATCAATCTGTTTGTACATTTTTCAGAATGCAGGCCTCAGAATGCAACGATCAGGACAATTCTGATTATATTGATTTTTTCCTGTTTGCTGTTACTTGCCGCCTGCTCCCTATAGTTTTATTATACTTGATTTTGACATCTTCCTCAATACAAAATCGCCCTAAAATTAGGGCGATTTTTTCTTATCTATTGTATAAATAGTTGTTAATCAGTGAATAGAAGGCGAAAAATTATCGATTATTTATTAAAACGACCAAGATTTCGCAGCCTTATCAACTGTATCCATCTGTACACCAAAGCTTAGCTCGCCTCTTGCAGTATTCTTAACAAGTTCTTCAAAAGCTGAATGAACTTCTTGATTAACCTTGTCATGGTCAGTTCTGCCCTCATATCTCGCTCTCAAATCATCAATTTCCTTTCCGGAAAGCTTGTAATAAATTTTCAACACTGCGTCTTTTTCTTGATTGTATAATGTAACCGTATAATCTGCGGTTAATCCAATGTCTTGTCCACTTTGATTAATCATTGCTAATCCTCGAGAATTTCCGTCTCGACTCTCGACATATCCTACATAGATTCTATCAGTACCCGAATAAGTCAAAAACTCGACTCCAAAGTCATCCAACGCTTGCTCTGATGTTTCCGTCAGGTCTCTGTCCGAATAAATTTGCTTCATAACCGCTAATAACTCTGCTCTTTTGTTTTTATCTAAAACATATCCCTCATTAGGATCAGGCCCCTCCAACCATTTAGATATTTTATATTCATAGACAAATCCATCGGATTCATGTCCATCCTCATTAATATAGTATCCTGCTATTTGATCTGGAGAACTAGTTGGATCCATCCTTGAAATAGACCAATCGCTTGGATGCTTAAAAGTACTATCCGTCAATTCAAGATTATATGTTTCCCAACCAGCAGTTTCATCATTTAGTTGTTCCTGGAGTTGGTTAACTTGATTTTGCAAGTCGTCAATTTGCCTTTGCAAATCTGGGATTTTAGTGTATTGATAATAGTAAACTAAACCTCCGGCAATAAGGATTGTTAAAATAATCCAAACCGTCCAAACGACTGCTGACCCTTTTTTCATTTTGGTTCCTTTAAACTCTTAAATTTATAAAAATTCAGCCTCTAAAACTTAACTTTTGTTGGCTCTTTGGCAGCTTCGCGCTGACTTTCTTCAATTTCAAACAAATCCATTTTTTCAAATCCGAACATATTGGCAACGATATTTGAAGGAAAGCTTTCGCATTTGATATTAAGATCCCGGACATTGGCATTATAGAATCTACGTGAAGCTTCAATTTTGTTTTCAGTATCTGTTAATTCCCCCTGTAGTTCTTTAAAATTTTCTGATGCTCTTAAATTAGGATAATTCTCAGCAACCGCAAAAACCGATTTTAAAGCATCTGTTAACGTATTTTCTGCTTTTTCCTGCTC
>Ga0180438_10005792_pt1 | contig 16999 bp, 29 predicted proteins | sample SS_ome_12_FD_132455 | JGI IMG/M metagenome (GOLD analysis project Ga0180438, IMG submission 132455) | Hypersaline lake sediment archaeal communities from the Salton Sea, California, USA - SS_3_D_2 metaG | ecosystem: Environmental > Aquatic > Non-marine Saline and Alkaline > Hypersaline >...
ATGGTTAAATCAACTGCAAAAAAAGTGGAGAAACTTATTGATGATAATGATGAAATTCAACAGAAACGAGACTAAAGAAATTGAAATGAAAGAAAAAGACTTGGAAATATATGACGTATGGGAATCCCCGAATGGAAATCTCTTCATTAAGATGACTGAAACCCATTCACTTGCAATCGGAGCGAAAGGCGCACACGAACCCCACGAATGGGACTTGAAAAGCACACAATACGTGGAAAGACATGACATCACCGAAGTCAAAAAAGTGGGAAGAATCGTATTTAATTAAAAAAAGTCTTGATTTTTTGTAACATTTTCTTACCTTTGTTCGTATATATAAGTATAAGACAGATTGAAAGCAATCATTAACAATTAAAAACGTAGTCATGAAGTAGATTAAATTAGTCACAGTTACAAGGGAAGACCTCAAGCCCGGTTACCAGTTGGTACAAACAGGTCATGCGATTGCGGAATTCGCACACAAACATCCGCAACTCTTTAGTCATTGGACAACAACATCAAATTACCTTATCTCTAAGGCAGTCCAAGACGAAAAACATCTCAAAAACCTTTACGAAAAACTCAAATGGCGTGGTGCTGATGTCGTGGCATTTACTGAACCCGATATTGGTGACCAGTTGACCGCTATTTGTTTTTATGGCACGCCAGAGATGCGAAAAATTACTAATAAATTTAAACTTGCTTTATCATGAAAGACACGTAGATACATATCAGACCACCATAATGAATCTTGACATCACAATTTGTGACCTCAAATATCGCATATTGCGATATGCAATAAACAATAATTTTAAATAAAAATATATTCATTATGGAAACTTTAGTAAAAATAGACATAGCAAAAATGAAAGCCGAAATCAAAAGAATGGCTGAACAACAGAAACATTATAAGAATCAGAGAAGAACCGAAAAAATCATAGGCAAGCGAGTAATGCCAGCATGGGAAGCCACTCATTTACATCAAATGGGTAGGGAACAATTACGAGTGATGTATGCTGCATATGGTTTGGCAAGAGGTAAAAGTTTTTCTCAAATCGAAAATCATTATCCTGAAGAAAATCATCCGCTTAAGGAATACGAACGACACATTCAAAACTTCCTTGACGCATATAAAATTGAGGACGATGAATAAAAATGGGGGCACTCGCCCCCTTTTTTCTTGCATTTTTGTCGGGGATTCATTACTTTTACGGAAAATAATTTTATTCTAATATCACAATAAATGCCAGAAAATGAAAATTTAAACCCAGAAGAACTTAATGTTTCTAACATATTCCCGTCAAATCCCGATGAATTGGAAGTCGAAGAAAAAGTAATGGAAGGCGTGGAAGAACTCACTGAAGAAGACCTTGATGTCAAAACATACCTCAAAGTAAATGATGAACTTTATATCAAGGCACATGAAAGCGAAGACCCTGAAGACGAATTATTTAAGGTCTTGAATCCCGAAACAGAAGAAGTTGAAATCCGAGAACTCAGTGATGACGAGAAAAAAGAACTCTACATCAAGCAACTCAAAGAAAGTCGCAGAGTATTCAATCCCGTTAAACATAACGGTAATGTCACAACAAATCAGTTTGGAGCAAAATACAAACAAAAACGTAAGCGCAAAAATAAATTGACGAAAGCCAGTCGTAAAGCAAATAGATAATGGAGCGAGTAAACTACGTTCGAATAGTACCTGATAGTCATTCTTTTGGAAGTTTGAATAATATTGTGATGCACAATACCTTGAATCCAGAAGAACTCACTAAAGAATATCTCCTTATTGGTTTCAGAAACACACTTAAACGCAATGTGGAAATCCAGAAACTCGATAAAACAAAAAAAGACGAAGCAATTATATTTAAGAGTATCGCAGATGTTATTCATTATCTTGAGAATGACCCTGTGTTTAGCTTGAATATGTTTGTTAGTATTATAAAAAGCACCATAGCAAGTGGCTATGATTTAAAACCAAAATACAAAATGGAAAGAAAAGAAGTTTATGACCGTATTGACGTTGAACGTCAGTATCAAGACCTACGTTGGACACCCCGCAGAGCAGCCAATGGTGTCAGAGACGAAGAAAAACCACCTGCTGAGTGGATAAATTACATGGAATTTCATCTCAATGAAGCCAAGAGAGCAGTATATGAACTGAATGATGAAGAAGCACTGGCACAAGTTCGTAAAGTCGCTGCATTAGGTGTGAGATGTCTGGAACTCCACGGTTGCCCCGAAAGAGTAATCCCTGAAGAATTGCTCAACGAGGAATAATGAACATAAATCTTGATAACACATATTGGGACAGACTCAGGGGTTTCGTAACGGAACTCCGAGTCGATGCCCGTTGGGTCTTGAGAAGCGAAGACGATGACAAACCCTATGGGTCTCTGAGAATCGTGAGTCATCCCGACCTGCCACCGGGTCATCTACGTGCGGTTTTCACATATGTTGTCGATATTAGTGAAAAAAATCAGGGACAAAAGATGCAAGCCACCGAAGACTATCAAATGGAACTCGAAGAACTGGAAGTCTACTCTGTTGATAACGAAATAAAAACCGAAACCGAAAAAGTCGAAGCACCATATAAGGAACTCGAACAGATATTCGGTGTAAAGGTATTTGAATAATGAATATATTTGAACCTCACGTAAAAAATCAGGAATTATATGTAAATGCATATGATTGGCAACAAATCAAAGCCAATTATACGCAAGAACATATAATACAGGAAATCAGCGATGCAATAGCGGAGTTCGAAATTCAATTACCTTATCGTGAAATCAGTATCGATGATGTGAATCAGGAGTACGAAGCACTTAAAAAGATTAGTTTAGCTGACCTATATCATGAGGGCGAGTGGGGCACGAAATTCGATTATAAATATCATTTTAATCCCAGATACATTGGCACATCAAATGTCGGTAATAAAGCCAGTGATTATTTTCACCAAGTCGAGCGTTGGAAATGTGATGCTACGGGTTATCCGAGTCCTCAAAAAACATGGGATAATGAGAGATTTCGTTTAACGCTTTTTAAGGCACTTTTTAGTCTGAACGTTACCGAGATTAATCCACAGGTTTTGAGGTCGATTATCTCGCTTAGAAAGTACATAGCAGCACAATTCAGACCCAGTGCTGCCAAGATTATCTACGACCTTTATCAACCCGAAACCGTATTGGATTTCAGTATGGGATGGGGTGACAGAATACTTGGCGCACATGCCAGTGAATACGTTAGGAAATACGTGGGATTTGACCCCAACCATGACCTTTATAAAGGATATGCGGAACAGATTCAACATTATCAGAAAATCGGTACACCGATGAAGTTTCAATTATATCCTTGGGGTGCTGAAGAACGTGAAATCCAACTACAAGACGAGTTTGATTTGGTATTCACATCGCCACCGTATTTCGATAAAGAAAAATATAATCAGAGCGAATTACAATCCTATAAGAAATATAAGGAATTCAATGATTGGATGGAAAACTTCTTATTCAGAGCAATTCGTTTGAGAACCGAAAACTTGAAATCTGGTGGCAATCTCGTAATCAATATAAGTGACATTTACACCAGAAAAACACATTTCCAAATATGTGATGGCATGAATGATTATATAGCCAGTACAGGAAATTTTGAATATCAGGGAGCGATTGGACTCAGAATGCCCAAGAGACCCATGAGCAAATCAGCAAAAACACAAGCGAATATATATGCAGAACCTATTTGGGTTTGGAAGAAAAAATAATTTTAATTAAAAACATAAGAATGGAAAAAAGATACAAATTATTGGTTATCGGTCATATGCGACACGGCAAAGACACTGTTGCTGCGATGATTGAAGAATTCACTGGAATGAGTTTTAAAAGCAGTTCTGAAATGGCAGCAGAAATTTTCATTTATGATGAATTAAAAAATAAATATGGATACACATCCTTTATGGAATGTTTTGAAGACCGAATGAATCACCGTGCGGAATGGCATGACCTGATAAAAAATTACAACTACCCAGATAAGGCAAAACTCGCTAAAGAGATTCTGAAACACAATGATATGTACGTTGGAATGCGCAGTCAGGCAGAAATTGATAAGTGTATCGAAGACGGTGTTTTTGATATGATTGTCGGAGTCTTTGACCCCAACAAACCATTAGAACCCAGAGATTCATTTGACATCGACCTTTTCGCTTCCAGTGACATAATAATCCCTACTGGCGATTTAGAAATCGTAAGAGAAAAAGTAAAGAAATTTTGTGAATACCTATACTCAAATCAAAATGAATACGCTTAATATTGGTTTAGATGTTGACGGTGTGCTTGCCGATTTCACAAGAGCTTGGCATGCGGTATATCCAGATGCACCAGCAATACCCGATAAATATAATTACGACCCTCATATGGGAAAGAGATTTAAGGCAATGAAGGAAGCTGGAACGCTTGATGATTTCTTTCTGGGTCTCAATCCACTTATTCATCCCGCAAACATACCTTTTGAACCAAAGGGGTATGTAACAGCAAGACCTGTTGATACCCAAATAACTGAACTCTGGCTTAAGAAAAACGGATTTCCAATGAGTCCCGTTATAACAGTTCCGTGGGGCACGAATAAGGTTGAAGCGATGAAAAAACTTGGTATTGAGATATTTATCGATGACTTCTATGGAAATTTTGTTGAATTAAACGAAGGGGGCATCACGACATACTTATATTCAGCACCTTGGAATCAGATGCATGATGTCGGGGATTTACGACTTAATTCCCTGAATGACATATTGTTACTCCAACAATAATTTGGTTCGATTTTTGTCGTTTTATTGGCTCGATTAAGTCTTCCGAAGTATTTATAGTCGGAACATAATAGTAGCATAAAAACAGAAAGAATGGGAAATATTGTGAATGATATTGTTGATGAAATCAACATAAAACCAAATAAGACCAAATTAATATTAAAATGGGTGATTGGAGTATCGAGCACCTTAATTGTTACGGCTTTTGCACTGGGTCAATTCAAAGCATCGTTTTTTAATAGAATGGATAGCTTTGAAGAAAAACTCGATAAAAATACCGTAGCGGTAGAACAACTGAGAACCGATGTTAGTACTGGATTCAGGGATGTCGATTTAAAAATCGATAAAGTATATGACGATGCCCTTGTTATTTCAGATGATTACAGAGAGTATAACAGAAAACAATTGGAGTTGGTTGTTGATTATGGTCAGGAAAACAAAGACATGCTTAAACGCATGCTGGAACTCAATGCTATGGAAAACAAGCAATCCATTGCAAGCCAAGTGGCGCAAGCAAAAAATAATGCCCCCGAATTTAGTATTGGTGTTCATCAAGTAGTGGACGATTTACCACCAAAAGAAGACCAGTACTACAACATGGTATATTTTATAGAAGTGGAAACAAAGGATACCATATTTAATGTTATTGGCGCAACTCAAGATTTTATTAACAGTATTGACAGAGAAAAATATCAGGTTGGTGCAATCACTGATAGTCATGACTATCCGAATCGATATGATTTCTCTTATCGTAATAAGTAAATGTAGATGAAGAAAATATATCCTAAAAGATATGATAAAAAAGAATTTTTAACTTATCTGAAAAAAATTAAAGCTGGCGAGAAAACAATAAATGATTTCCAAGAATTACCCGAATCAATTGTTCGGAGTGGCGATACGTTTAAATTAGATATCACATTAACTTGGTATCCCGATGCCGAAACCCACTATAATTTTGAAATGAATTATTATTCGGAAAACACCATCGAGTATTTATTTAATTCAAAAGTATTTGGAAATGTGGAATTTTCTATTAATTTTCTCCTATGTGAATTAATTAATAACAACTATATAAAAAATAAAACTTGTGATAATGAAAATCTGTCTAATATCTGATACGCATACCAAACACAGATATATTGGCATCAAGAAATATGAAGCCGATGTGCTGATTCACTGTGGGGATATCACGGGCAATGGAGGTATTGGTGCTATCACGGATTTTCTTGATTGGTTTGCCGATTTAAATCAATTCAGACACAAGATTTTTATTGCTGGTAATCATGACTGGTTGTTCGAGAGAAACAATAGTCTTGCCCGACAGGTCGTGGAAGACGTGGGGGTAAACGATATTATCTATCTGGAAAACGAAAGCGTGGTCATAGATAACATTAAGTTTTACGGCACACCAGTTCAACCCCCATTTTGTAATTGGGCGTTCAATGTCTACGAACCCAAACTCACTGAGTATTGGAAAATCATTGATGATGACACCGATGTGCTTATCACACACAGTCCACCGTATATGATTGGTGATTTCGTGCCTTGGTCAAATAAACACGAAGGTTCTCCAAGTCTATATAAAGAAGTCGTGGAAAGAATAAAACCCAGACTTCATTGTTTTGGACATATTCATGAAGGATATGGACAATGGGAAATCGGTGAAACCAAATTCGTAAACGCCAGTTCTCTCGATGGAGATTATATGGCAGTCAATGACCCCGTGATTATCGAAATCTAAAAGCCAGAGTTTTTCTGGCTTTTTTTGTATTTATTATTAATGAAATCAGTTCATAAAATAATCGCTGAAGAAGTCCGTGCTTTTGTTATGGAAAATAATGAGGCAGATTATGAATACTATAGTGCTTTCGACAGAATCAAAGAAGAAGTTGTAGAGGATTTCCTATATAAAAATAACGACACCATGTCCAAAGAAGTGGCTTGGCGTGTTGTGCCGTTTTCCAGACTAAAAAAAGTCTGGGAAGATTTCATGAAACTCGGTGAGGTCAGAGATGTCAAGAGTCTGGAATATATTGAGCGAATTATTATCAGAAACGTATTATTAATCGATGTATTTACAAATTTCAGTGGTCATGTTGATGCGAGAGAAAGTGATGATTATCTTGATGAAACACTGAAAGAATTTACAGAAGACCAGATTAGATGTTATTTTCGAAAACCAGATGACCCCAATCAACTTCAAATGGATTTCGAAACAGGTGGAAGTAAAAAACCCGTTTCACAGCAACCATGTGAACTCAATACATACGTTAAAAATTTTATTGAGGAACAATACAATCCCGACAATATGGATGTAGAAGACCTTGAAGGCATGCTGCTTGATAATATTAAAGAAAGATTTTATTGGGATTATCTCGCAAAAGGCTATATTACGGATTACGGACTGAAACCACTTCGAAGTCTGGCGATTCAATTGTATGGAGAACAAGACCCCAAAGAAAAACTTATTACCATCGATAAAATTCTTAATGTTGTGCATCAGACCAGTGATTTGGCTGCATGGTTCATTCAAGGCGGGGCATCAGCACTAAGTGATTTGAGTGGATATAATGTACCTGAAGACGAATCCGACCCGTATTCCAATGACGTTAGTAAGATTTCTGGAAAGTATAATATGAGCGATTATAGCTAAAAAATACATCGAAAATCCGACTTTTCCGACAACCTCATCTATTTATGGTAAAAAATTAAAACACTATAAATAGATAAATATATGGATATCAGTGAATTATTCGAGAAAATCCAAGAAGAATTTTATCCAGAAGAATTAAGGGGCGAGTTTGTTTTACAAGGGAATTTAATTGTTTGGTCATTTAATCTGACCGATGACATGGATGAATTTGATTATGTCGAAGAAGATGGTGAAGAATATGTTTTTAATTACGATGGCGAGTGTTCAGAAGAATTATTAATTGAAGCATATCACGAAGACATAGAACAAGTGAAATTATTTCTCGATGAAATTGAAGAAATAGATAATTGGACGTTTTCCGATTATGAAATTGTTGATGAAGTTATTTTGTTTAAACTTTTTTAGGTTTTCCTGTAACTAAGTCGCATATTTTTCGTATAATTGTGAAAACATTAGATTATGGGCGGTAAAGCGTTGAATAAATATGGTGTTATCACCGAAAGAAAAAATACTGAAGATTTTCTGAGGATTGGTAAAGAAATTCAAGAACATCTGAGTTTTGATTTTGAGTTTCCCGTTGAAACCGAAATCGTAACTTGTTATCATCAGAAACCAGACCACGGAGATTTGGATTTATTGATTAAAATCGATGAGCGATTCCATAACGAGAACGTTGATTTGAAAGAATATATCGCAATTGCGTTTAATCCACATGCCATTCACAACAATGGCGGTGTGTATTCATTCGACTACGAAAACTTTCAAATCGATTTCATTCCAGTTAGGGAAAGCAAATGGGAAGTCGCAAAGGTTTATTATTCCTACGACCCACTTGGTAATATCATGGGTAAGACTTTTCATAAGTTCGGCTTATCATATGGTTGGGACGGCTTGTTTTACAAATTCAGGAATTTCAATGGGAGACTTGCACAAAATATTTTGTTAACAACCGACCCCCGAAGAATTTTTGAATTTGGTGGATATGATTATGACCGATATCTTCAGGGATTTGAAACTCTGGAAGACATCATTAGATTTGCTATCGATAGCAAATATTTTGATGCCGAGATGTTCCAGATGAAAAACTTGAAGCATATCGACAAGAAAAGAAATCGTAAACGTGGTTCATACCATGTCTTCCTTAAGTATATTGAAGACCACGGTATTCACCACAGCTATGAATTCGATTCGGATAAAGATAATTATCTGCCGATGATAAATAAGCGGTTTCCCGAAGCCAAGCTGTTGGAGAAACTGAATGTTTTGAAAGCGAAAGACAGACAAAACAAAATTCTTTCGCAGAAGTTCAACGGTGATATTGTAATGTCATGGCTTCCTAACCTCATGGGAAAGGAACTGGGGCACGCTATGACTATGTTCAGAGAATCCTTGGGAGAGGATTACGATGAATTCATTTTGAATAGCGATTACAATACCATTCAGGAACGATTTATGGAAGTTTATAATGGAGAAAACAAGTAAGGGTAGAATACGTAACAACATATTAAAAGTTGGAAGTAAAAATCTGAATGCTGAAAACTGGGCGGTATATCATCCCGATGGCACTCACATGTTTACCTGTGGTGAAAGAAAAGCTGCTTGGTATCTGGAAAGAGGACTGGCGAAGAGGACTGCTAATGGTAAGATTCAATTGACTTTCACACCGAAAGGCAATGGATTTGAAAGCAATGAGATTTTCGGAAAAAGTGTTCGCAAATCAATATGTGTTGTCACTGGAGTCTCTGATGGACTTCAGCGACACCATATTGTACCTTATTGCTATAGAAGCTATTTTCCTGAACAATATAAATCAAAAAATCATCATGATGTGGTTCTTATTCATCATGAAAAACACGGTGAATATGAAACCGAAGCCACTAATTATAAAGACGAAATAGCCAGAAAATATGATGTCAAGACCATCAAAGATTTTAATGTAGAATATACTGGCAAACTTCGTGAAGCGGGTAAGGAAAATGCAATACTTTTAAATAACATATATTCGTTATTCAAAACCTATGGTAAAGTAAGTGATGACGTAATACTGGAAAAACTCAAAGCAATTTCTGAAGATACGGGAATTCCATTTGAAACCATTTGTAATTACAATTACGTGCAACTCTATAAAATGTATCAGCTACTTAAGAAAGCACATGAACAGGAAATGTATGAATTCAAACGTGACAATAGAATTTATTATGACCACGGCTATCATGTGGTACAAAAATTGATAGCTGAAGACGGTATTGAGGATTTTGTGAAACTCTGGAGACAACATTTCATTGATACCATGCAACCCAAATACATGCCAACGGGTTGGTCGATTGATTTCAGAGTTAAAACAAATATTTAAAAACTGTTGCATATTATCAATAAAATCACTAATATTGTAGAAAATACTCAACACAATGAAATTATATAAAGCATTAAAGGAAAAAAAGAATCTTGTTGGTGAAATCACCAGACTCAAGGAACAAATTAAAGAAAAGAACTCGTATCTTGAGGGTTCGAAGAACGGTGAAAAATTTGATGCAAAAGGTTCATATGCTGAACTTCTCATCAAAATGAATGAACTCGTGGGATTGAAATATGCCATTAGTATGGCTAACCAAGAAATTCAATCCAAGATATTTCTTCTCGGTGAACTCAAGGCACTTATTGCTTTCTGGAAGGAAGTAAGTGTTGTTGAGGGCGCACAAATGTCGGGATATGCAGATAGGGTCTCGATTCACTGCGTACATTTTAATGAAGAGGAACGTAATGAAATTGTTGAGAAGTTCCAGAAGCAAGTCGATGCGCTTCAGGACGAACTCGATGAATATAATTACGCCACGGAAATCGATTGGGAAGCAGCAGAAGAAATTCTAACTGACGAGCAAATCGCCCAAAGAGAAATCGAAGAAAACAAAGAAAAAGACGAATCGGAATAACTGTATAGGAGTGTGATGTTGAGTACTTCAGGAACAATTATGACATACTTGGTTCAGATACAGATTCGAATGTTCAAGTGTCCTGAATTCAAGTCATTAAGAGTTAAATTTTAAGGTTTAAGACTCAGCACAAAAACGTTTCTTTAGGAAAAACACACACTCTTTTTTTTATTTACAAAAACATGAAAGAAATAAAACCGCAATTCGATTTCGATGATATTCTCATCGTCCCAAAAGTCAAAACACATATCAATAGTAGATATCAGGGAATAACGTTACCACCGAGATTACCACTTTTTACCGCACCAATGGATACCGTGGTCGATAAAACCAATTATCAGACTTTTCTGCAAGCGGGAATCGGTGTTACGCTTCCTCGCACAATTAAATATGAGGACGTGGAGAATATTGATGTGGGTGTTTTTATTAGCATGGGGTTTCAAGACCTCGACCGAGAACTAAAAACCAGTCTCAGGAATATTCGCAGAGACGAACATATTCTCATTGATGTCGCCAACGGACACATGCAAAAAGTTTTTGATTATTGTAGAGAAATTAAACGTCTGAGACCCGATATTGTTTTAATGGTTGGTAATATAGGAAATCCTGAAAGTTATACGTGGTACGCTCAAGGTAAATGTATTGATTATATCAGAGTTGGTATCGGAAACGGTGGTGGTTGTCTAACAACAAAACAATCTGGAATCGGATATCCAATGGCATCGCTAATAAGTGCCACATATGAAGCCAAACAAAAATTTGTTGCCGACAATCCCGATATTCCCGCACCAGCAATTGTTGCAGATGGCGGTATGAAAGATTATTCGGACATCGTAAAATCACTGGCTCTCGGAGCGGATTACGTTATGATTGGCAGTATTTTTAATAAGTGCTTAGAAAGTTGCGCCCACAACTATTTATACAAAATTAGAATAAATAAGAAACTGGCTGCGTATTTTTTCAGTAAGGGATACCCAGTGAAAAAATATTTCAGGGGCATGAGCACAAAGGGTGCGCAGAAAGCAATGGGAAAATCCAGTTTTAAGACCTCGGAAGGCGTAGTAAGATATCGTAGAGTCGAGTATCGATTAACTGGGTGGATTGAGAATTTCAATCATTATCTGAGAAATGCCATGAGCTATTGTGATGCCAAAACTCTCGATAGATTCATCGGTAAAACAGATGCCATTCAAATCACAACGAAGGCATATGACAGATTTAATAAATAAGGTTAACGAATTAATTAAAGACGATGCGGATAAAATCGAAAAACTCCTGACGAAATACAAGGGGGTTTTGGAATTCACACTACCCGAAAGAGAACATCCGTATCACGCCTTTTTTATTAATTATTGTGTTAATGTCATAAATAAAAACCACGAAAATCAAGAAGCCGATTGGAAATCATGGACATGTCTCATATTATTTAAGCTATATCAAGAAGACAGAATAAAAAAACTCAAAGATATTCCAGAAATAATTTCGGAATTTTTTGAGTTTAAGGAGAAAGAATATGAGGCTTATTGTAAAGACACTATCTCGGTAAACGATTATGAAAGAGACAGGGGTTTTGCTTATAGGTTCTATTTCAGAAAAAAATAATTATTCTAAGTTAATAATGGCTTGTTGATACTCACCTTTTTTGGTCTGAAGCGCAGTAATTTTTCTCTGTGATATGCCCTGTATTTGATAAAAATCAATTTTATTGGTAAGCATTGAAACATTATGCATTAATATTTCTAAAATTCTTTCTGTATCCATATCCGTAAATTTTCATATAAATACTAAAAAAAATTGATTTTTTGATTTCTTTCCACTATATTTGTTAAAATATTTACTATGGAACTATATATTAAATATAAGAGACTAACCAAAGAATTTACTCACGATGAGGACATACAGGAATTTCTTGACGAGTTATCATCGGAGGGTTGGGATATCATACATTATAACGAAAAACCCAAAGATACCACCACATTAAATATTGTTGTGGTTGCGGGTAAAAGACAAAGTAACGTATTATAATTATGGATGAATACGGAGACCAAGAAATCGAAAAAAGAGAAAATCAACCCGAACTCCAGAAAGGCAGGGAATATCTCGTAAAAAGAACCATGTATGACCCGTTTCATATCAGGGTTTTGGATGTAACCGAGAAAGCATACCGCTTTCAATACGAAAACGGAAACACAACATGGGTTGAAAAAGATTACTATAACAACACCTACACATTCGTTGAAGACATCACGGATTTCAAAATCCAGAAAGAAGTCAAAACTTTTATGGAGCAGGAATTCGAGGTCTGTGGATTGTGTGGTGGCACAGGACAAATACCTGATGATAACAGCACTGCTGGCACTAAGATTTGCCCTCGGTGTAATGGAAGCGGTCAGGTCTTGAAATCCAGTACATTTAAGACATTCGAATAATGGGTAGAGATAGTGGATACCTTGTTGAAACCAAAACGGGTTTAAAAGGCAGAACCTATCATCGTGAGGGTCTGGTAGATGGTAAGACTGTTGTGCATATTGAGAAAGACGGTAAAACCGTGAAAATGTTATGTAAACCCGATACACTTAAAACCACGGGATTCATAGATTGACATGCAAATTATTCAGAGTTTTGCAAAATACGAAGGCATAAGTCCGTATATTGATAAAAGAAAAAGTAAAGCCGATTACTTTTATTTGAACTTTTACAGTATGTTGTTAAGTTATATCACGCTTCAACGACAATATGGGTCTGTGACGATGTTTTGTGATAAGGCAGCATATGATGCCCTGATAAAATATATTCCATACGACAACGTGGAAATCGTTGAAAACCAAAACGACATATTGATGTGGAGTAAATATAAACTCGATATCATGAAAACAATTGGTGAAGATTTTATTCATGTAGACCAAGACGTTATTGTGTTCGATGATTTCTATAAATCGTTTATTGATGGCAAATGCGATGTGCTGGTTCAGGATGTGGTGTCAAAAAAGAGGAACTTCACCAAAATGTTTATTTACGAGAATCTGGATTTTCTGAAAGAAACCAAAATACTAACAAAACCATACGATGGTCAAGCGTTTAGTGGTGGTAGTCTTGGTTTACGTAAACACGTGCAGGATTATTATTTCAAAGCCGTTGATATTTTTTATGATGGTATGGTGGAATTTGGTATCGAAAACATACCACTTGCTGCAATGATACTTGAAGAAACACTATTGTATTTAATAACCACAGAGAATGACTTCAAATACGATTATATCCTCCCACAAAAAGATGTTGATGAAATGGGTTTAATGTTTGCTGGCGATAAAATCGGTTACTTACATTTGTGGGCAGCGAATAAATTCAAAAGAATATATATTCAACAACTTAGAAAAGAATTGTTTACAAACCATCCCCAATATCTTGATTACGTTATCAAATATGAGCGTGAGGTAATGATATGGAAACGTATTTTTCGTTATATCGTATTGCCTGATAATTATCAGGATGTAAAATTACCAATGGAATTTCCTCCCAAAAACGATTAGTTTTCGGGAGTTTCTGATATTTTTATTTGGGACCACGAAATATTTCATTATCTTTGTTAATCGAAAAACAATAATTATTAACAATTAAAAAAGTTATTATGAAGAAAATCTTTATCACACTCCTTGCGTTTATTGCAATAAGCATTTCCGCATACTCCCAAACCGATTTTAGTTTATGGGGTGGCTATTCGTGGCTCAACGGTGTCGTGGGTGCAGAAGCACAGTATGGCAACTTTGCGATTTCAGGTGGCTACTTTCCAGCTAAGATGCCCGGTTCTGGCGAACGCATATCCTCTTTCAGTGCAGCCATTACTTTTTACGGTAAAAATAATGAATTCCTTAATAATCATAGCGGTGCTCTTGGTGCTTGTTATTATGGCAGTATTGGATTCGCATCAGCAGGTTATCGTGCACAAACCAGTTATAATGGTGGGTCATGGACAGATGACATAGTAGAGCCAATGACCATTGCAATGGTTGGTGTCAAATCATATGCCAGCAAATGGCAATTCAAATTAGGACTCGGTTATGGCTGGTCTTCAATTGCAAACTCATGGACATGGGAAGTCGGATTGGGATATGCATTATTTTCAAGTCATTCGTGGTAAAAGAAAGGAAAGAAAATGAAAAAAATATTACTTAAATTTGCTGCGGTTCTCGTCATTTTCGGCTCGGCAATCATGTTTTCATGCGAAGAACCTCCACCACCCATTCCCGATTGTGAAAAATACGGATATGGTGAAGTTACGGTGAAAAACAACACTGGGTATCAAATAAAAGTAGACGTTACCTATACTTCTACAGGTGTTAACTACGAAAAATGGCTTAACAATGGCGGTAGCTACATCTATGAAATGGACGAAGGCAAGGTCTATATCTGGGCAAGTTTTGATGGTAATGATTGGGTATACGAGACCTATTATCTTGATGCCTGTGAAAACCTTACCTATACTTGGTATCTCAATAAAAAGAAGGGAACACAACTCTTGTTTGTAAATAACAAAGGAGAGGTTTTCGAACCCAACATTAAGAAATAATATATTTCATAGATTTAGTTTTAGGTTAAAAATGACGATTCTAAGGGGTCGTCATTTTTTTTGTGAGTATTTATGTGTAGATAACATTTATTAATTAAAATGACATTATGAAAAACCTTTGGGAAAAAATTAAGAAATGGGCGAAAGAAACCGCTTTGCCTTGGTTAAAGAAAGCATGGCTTCAAATCGTAAACGTAATCATTGTATTGTTTGCATATGGACAACTGGATGACGCAGGTCTGGGAGTAGCAGCAACTATTGTTGGACTCTGGGGATTGATTCTCATAGGATATTGGATTTTCTGGAAATTCTTTGGTGCAGATAAAGCTGTTAAGGCTTGGATTGCTCAGAAGAAAAAGAAATAAATTTCTGATATAGAGACAAAAACAGAAAGCCAGAATCCACGGAGGTTCTGGCTTATTTTTTCTAATTTTTTTAAATAGTGTTTTGACTATCAGAACTTATCGAATTCGGGTATCCAGCGTTTCGGCATGCGTTTGAATTTGAGTGCCTGTTCATCGGCTTCCCTATATTTTTCCTCACGTTCTTCCTCGCTCAAATCGTAATTCCAATCGACATAGGGTCTCACCACAAATTTACGGTCTTCTTTTTTCGGTTTACCCCTTCTGGTTGACCTCGTGGGTTCGTGAATACCAATACCGTCTTTCCAGAATTTCCAGATATCTCTATGACTACCGAGATACCAGAGACTGTAGTTCACGAAATAATGGGTTTTAATGTTTTTCTCGATGTACTGCTCGACTTCACGCATATAGCCTTTCACCACTAAATTGCCTTTGCGTTTGGAATAAACAAAAGCCAGTACATACGCACCACCCACCATCCCAGATTTTCCATCAGCAGGGACTTCAATTACTGGGTACTGTTTGTTATTGGCAAGTGCTTGCTGGCGTTTCTCGATTTGTTTCTCGGCTTCCCGAATGTATTCCTGAAATGGTTCGGACTCCACAAGTTTATCGACATGAGCGGAGTCAGCATCGGGTTTGAATTTGAAATCAAGTTTTCTCTGAAAGATTTTCAGAGCGAGTTCTCGTACTTCGGGTTTAATTTCCATTTTAAAAAGTTTAGGAAGACACGGGAAGATATCGATTAGTTAAGCGTCTATATTTCAACCAGCTTCCCGTGCCTTCGGGTTTGTTAAGCAATCTATATTTCAACCACTCTCTGCCGAAGCAGACCTAAACAAAATAATCCTCATTTATGAAGATACTTAGTCGTATGCACAAATATACGAAAATAAAATAGAAAGGTTACAATTTTTTAAAATATTTTATCACTAATAGTATGATTTAGGTTTCCGAGTTCCAATCCTATTAATATCGGTACGATAACATACCAGTTGATTTCGGGCAGTTCTGCGCCTTTTACTGCGATAATCAATGCTGGTATCGCCAGCACATATATGAGTCGCACCACAGTGCCTAAAACGATGCCATGTGTCCAAATGCTTCTATGTGTGAACATGAGTTGATACGGAATCCAAATCATTTTCAATAACCACCACCTGTTATATGGTCGGCTATTGGTGTCGAGGTCACCGTTGAACATCAGTGAGGCGAAAATATATGCAGACATTAAAATCGCTGTGGTTTTGATGTCTCCTATCATGAGATAAGTAAATCCCGCAACAACTGGTGTTGTTATTAACGTAATTTTGTCATGTGTCTTACCGTTAGGCATATCATTAAAATTATTGTTAAGGATATTATACGAAATAAAAATGAAAAGGTTACGTTTTCGTGCAATCATGTTCGATACCGAACACAATTGTGTTCACAACAAACCCATAACATATTGCGATTCAATCTTTTATAATCTTTGGCATCTGGTTTGTTTTTATGGTTATAAATCAGTAATAATGAAAAAAGCAATGACAATTGGGGCATTAATCTTTATCGGACTCATATTATTAGCGTCTCAAATAAAAACAGTGGAGTCCAAAACACAAGACGTTATTCAGGAAGACGAACTCGTACTTGAAGACTGGATGACGAAACCATTTATAATTGATACCGTAAAACAATAATTATGTA
>Ga0180438_10005793_pt1 | contig 16998 bp, 20 predicted proteins | sample SS_ome_12_FD_132455 | JGI IMG/M metagenome (GOLD analysis project Ga0180438, IMG submission 132455) | Hypersaline lake sediment archaeal communities from the Salton Sea, California, USA - SS_3_D_2 metaG | ecosystem: Environmental > Aquatic > Non-marine Saline and Alkaline > Hypersaline >...
AAATACGAAGGAAGCACTGATCATTAACACAATTATCAAAATCAAATGTTTCTTTTTCATAAAAGCTTCTCCTTATTGTTTTACTGTTAAATATTTCAGCAAATAATCACCATTGTATCCATATTAAAAGAATAGAACTATCACAAAACCAACCTATTGTCTCTCTTCTCACCTCCTCTCAAAGGATTATGTTGCAACTGCTTATTTTGGTTGCCATTTCTGCTTTTTTGGAATCAAATTAACAGGAACTAACACATTTTTATTTGCCTCTTTTTCATTGTCTTCTACATCTTTCTCCCGCAAGAAAAGAGATTCATTCCCATGGCATGCGTTGCAGCTTGCATTCTGTGTTGTTTTTAGCCTGATATTATGAGGTGTTGCAAGCTTCCAGGTGGGCAGCGTGTCAAAGTTACTCAAGGCATCTTTCACATAAAAGTCAAAGGTTCTCTTATCAACGGGTACATGCCGTAATGTGACGAATTTCTCAGGTCTTTTTTCTGATTTTAACGGATTGAGACCAATCTTAAAATCAAACCATGAGGATTTTGTCTTGAAAAAGGCAAGGCCTTGTTTATCTTTGCCCACATGGCAGGCGCTACAATTATTATAGGGCTGAGAATGGCAGACATGGCAACTCGCCTTATCCTTATGAATCCTGTGAGTTATCACATTCTTTGCCTCTCTTCTATATATCTCCTTGTGACAATCGACACATTTTGGTCCATTTTCCACATCATATCTGTGTGCGTAATCCTTTCCGTTGCCATGCATCTCCTCTCCGGTATGGCACTTGTCACATTTCATATACTTTTCCTTGTGAATGCTCGGTAAAAGCCCCTTGTGTTCACCAAGATATTCTTTTTGTATACGGCTCCCATGGCAGGCGGTGCAAACCTCCTGCATTGGTGGTTTCTTTTGAAAGAGGTGCCCATCAAGAAATCCCCCTTCAACAGAGTTTGGTCTGCTAATGTGGCACTGCCCGCAACTGCTGTGGCACTCAGAACAATGGGTATTCATCGCGCATCCTAATTTGTTACGGATTACAGTATTACTGCTCGCCCTTTCATCAATTATTAATTTATACGGGCTCAGGCTGACATGAAGACTCTTTTGATAATTCTCATTAATCTCATCATGGCATTCTCCACAGGCAGTGGTGGCGTCGGGATAGGTGGGATCTTTCACAACACCCTTATGGGCTGTCTTCCAATTGGGGTCATCTGGGTTACCGCCATGGCATTCATGGCATGCAATCTCTCCATGGTTTTCGTCATCAACAATGTCACTGTCAACAAAAATCTTCTCGTGTGGAGCCAACGGCTCCACAGCACCGCCTCACCCTTCACCACTTGTCTCTGCAGACTTACGAGCTGGTCTCGTTTTAGCGATCTCCCTGGTTGCTTCTATCAATTTCTTGGCACTGGTATGGCATTGAAAACACTGAGTATCCTCATACGCGTGGCATAGAAAGGTATTACCCGGAATAATAACCAGACAAAAGGCAGCAGCCATGCCAATTACTCTGAAATATTTCATACGTAAAACCCCCTCTTTCATGTTTAACAACGTAAACACTGTCAATTATATTTTACAAAATCTTTAATCAGCAGACCCCATATCAAATTTGTAAAAAGATGTCAAAATAATTTTCCGACAAAAATATATTATGGGTGTTCATTGATCTTTTTGCCTTTGGTTGACCTCAATCCAATGAACACAATAGACGCCACAATAACAGAATACACATTACGTAGTGGGCGAGAGATTGTATTTCTTCATCTTTCTCCACAGTGTGCTTTTATCAATATTAAGCAGTTTGGCAGTCTCTTTCATATCCCATTGGCACTGATCAAGAAATTCAAGGATAGTTTTTCTTTCAGTAACAGCTAAAGGTTTTAAACTATGGGATAATGCCATCGATCCAGATAATAGAGAACCAGTTGAATGCTCCTCAACTAAAACTTGAGGGAGATCATAGTGATGAATGGTAGTATTCTCACAAAGGGCAACAGCATTCTCAAGGATGTTTTTTAATTCCCTGACATTTCCTGGGTAATTGTAATTAAGAAACAATTGGAGAGCCACCTTAGAAACATTTACGACATTCTTACCCATATCATGGGTAAGATCTTGTAATATCCTTTCAATGAGCAAAGGGATATCTGACTTCCGCTCCCTCAATGGAGGAAGCGTGATTTCCATAGTGTTGAGCCGATAGTAGAGATCCTTTCGAAATACCTTTCTTTCTATCATCCTCCTAATGTCTTGGTTTGTGGAGGAGAGCACCCTTACATCAACCCTTACAGGTTTAGTAGAACCCAAAGGAAAAAACTCCTTATCATCTAAAACCTGGAGAATCTTGCTTTGAAGGAGGATAGGAAGATCCCCTATTTCATCTAAAAATATCGTTCCCCCTTGAGCAAGTTGAAACATGCCTGGTTTATTTCTCTTGGCATCGGTAAACGCACCTTTATTATATCCAAAAAGCTCTGATTCCAGAAGATGCTCCGGGAGTGCAGCACAATTTACCTTTATATAAGGGCCCTTAGATCGAGGAGAAAGATTATGAATCGTCCTTGCTAGAAGATCCTTCCCTGTTCCAGTCTCTCCAAGGATTAATACATTACACAGACTTTCTGCAATAGAAGGGATCATCTCAAAAATTTTCCTGATCTTTTCATCTCTTCCCACCATATCATCAAGAGTGTAGGATGCCTTTAGCTTCTTTTCTAAAGAGATCTCAAATGATCTATCCCTAAACGAGCCAAGTCCTCCGATTAGATTTCCTTCTTCATCCGTTAAAACAGATCCGGTAATATTAATGGACACCTTATGGTTAGCCTTGTTTAATATGGTAACATCACCTTGAGAATACTCCTTTCCTGACTCAATGGCCTTCTTTATGTAACATCCGTCTGGGCAGAGCTCTCCCCGAAATACATCATGACAGTAATGGCCTATAACATCGGTTGCTTTAAGGCCTGTAATCTTTTCGGCCTTCTTATTAAAAAAGGTGATTTTCCACTCCCGATCTACAGTAAAAATGCCCAGGGAAATACTATTCAAGATATTTTGATATGATTCAAGGCATTTCTCATCCATATATCCTTATAGCCCTCCTCTATTCCTCAGAAAAAATTTCAAATCTCTATACCTACTAAAGACCCTTTTAATGCCTCTATGCAAAATGTAAGTACATCATCTCGTAAAAATTATTGTTTATGCTCTAAAAAATCAAATAAATCACTGTATATCAATTAAAACTTATAAGGTCAACCGTTAGAAAGCGGGGTGTGTTAAAAAATGGGAGTAGAAAAAGTTGACCTGCATGAAAAAAGGGAAAATGGTCTCAAGTAAGGGTAAAATTGTATATTTCTTGATCATTACGTATAGCTCTTAAAAAGCTCTCGTGAGATAATCATTTTCTGCATACTTGAGGTTCCTTCCAAGTACTCCATTCCCCTTGCATCAGCAGTCAAAAGGCTAACGATATTGTTTTTAAAGTAGCCCCTGCCACCCATGATCATGAGCCCCAATTGGGCTACAGAAGTCACCATCTGAGTAGCAAAAAGTTTTGCCTGAGACGAAGCGCTCCTGTAATATGAGCTGTTGATCTGTTTCAAGGCGTGGAAGCATAATCCCCGTGCAGCGTTAATGTGGGTATACATATCAGATATCTTAAAGCTGATATCCTGGCTACTGGTGAGAGGGTGATCGAACTGGACCCTTTTTCTGGAATATTTAAATACCTCATCAAGTATCCGGCACCCCAGACCGCACGATACTCCTGCAAGCAATATCCTGCCTTTATCTATTGCATCGAGTGCTAACAACAGACCCCTGCCTTCATCTCCAACCAAATTATCTTTTGGTACAAGGCAGTTTTTATAGACGAGCTTGCCTGTAGGAAGGATATTCAACCCATCTTTTTCAGGTAAAACCTCCAACCGGAATCCCTCTACTTTATCCTCGACCGCGAACACGCTTAGGGATCTGCCACCCTTCTTGCCTCGTGTATTAACAAGAATTGTATAAATGCTTGCAAGGCCTGCGTTAGATACAAAGGTTTTTTCACCATTAAAAATATAATAATCACCCTCTCGTGTTGCAGAAAACTCAATAGCAATTGTATCAGAACCTGCCCTCTCCTCTGTCATAGCAATTGCTCCAAAACCTCCATCCCGTAATCTCGCAATAAATTTTTTCTTTTGCTCCTCATCTTTTCCAGCAAGAATAAGATCTATCGCCCGACTATGAGCCACAAAGATGATCCCGAGGCTTGGGCATGTGTATCCTAAAAGTTCCATTATGAAATAGATAATTTCTTCACTTGTTCTGTTTCCCCCAAAACTAACAGGAATAAAGCGTTTAAAGAACCCGATCTCTTTTAAACTTGCATAGATAGACTCCCACGGAGGTGGAAAAATAACAGTATTATTCCTGAATGTTAGGCCACGTTCATACATCTTCTGTACATCATTCATCACCTCAGCCTTGAGAATATCTACAAAATTCTCGGTAAATACCTTATCCTCTTCCCCTTTACTGAAAGAACGCAGTATTCTAATTAAATTATCCAATGATTGTTCTCCTTTCTAAGATTTTGGATTATCTTAGATCATCAATTCTCGTGAATCAAGGATAATGCAAAATCAGTCCTTGATTGAGCAAAATTTATTCCCGATGTGTTAATAACACTTGAGATAGGGGGAAAAAGGAGATAAAAAGATTGAATTATTATTTTCATTTCTGTAGCATACCCAAAACAGAGGCGCTTACAGGTTCAGAGTTCAGCGTTCAAGATTATCTTTCTTTCTTTGACTGTTCTAGCAGCACGTTTCAGTCCAGCCAGCCGTATAGAGCATGGGCTTTCGATGAGCCCTAAATCCCCCAATAAATCGGGGGAAACCCATGACAGTTATCCTAAAATGTAATGATGACATTATCTAAAATCGAGAAACTTTACATAGAAAAGGTTTAATCTATGGATAATAATCTCACTCAAAAAAGAATTGACTTTCTTGCCAAGGATTATTCTCGGGGATTTATCAAATATTGTGGATTACAGGCCTTAAAGATAAAAAAAGGATTATTTGAATCACAGATTCTTATCGGGGAAAATCACAGAACACAGGATAATTTTATTCATGCTGGCCTTATGGCTACTATGGCTGATCATACAGCTGGATATTCTGCCTTTACCATGGTTTCTGAAGATTACCGAATACTCACTATTGAATTTAAAATCAATTTCTTAAAGCCCGCTTACGGCAGTGCCTTGAAATGTCGCTCTCACGTAATTAACAAAGGAAAACATATCATAGTATCTGAATCGAAGGTATATGATGTGAGGGACAAGAGCAAAAAGTTGGTAGCGAAAGGTATAGTTACTATGATGGCAGTGCCTGCAGAAAATATAGCAAAGGCCAAATTTTGATTTTATGTACTATTTCTTTCTAAACAAATCTTCTAAGGCCTTTTTTGCCGCTGCTTTTCTGCCAGACTCATCTTCCTCTGAACCTTTTAAGACAAAATACTCGCAAATGTTAGCCCTTTCCTTGTTAACCGTCCTCTCAGCCAATACTTCTTTACACTCATTATAGGATCCTGAATCATAGAATTTGCATTGCAGGCAACAATGTAGATCGCGACCGCATTTGGTGCACGTATCATTGCGAGAAACCCTGCCTTCAAATTCTATTTCTTGATTGCAGAAGGTACACGTTATCATATTAACCTTACCACAATAATGGGTTACAGGTAAATTTACATACTCAAACTCTGGTGTACACCCTAATGAGCTGTCAAAAAGGTAGAGGTGTATCCAATACCATTACTCCCTTACCTTAAACAGCTTATCTAACCTCTCCAATCTTTCCACAATTCCCCCATACTCCAACTCACTGTAAGGAAGCATAGCAGCACCCGAAAATCCTTGTTCCCTCAACTCCAAAGCCTTTCTTGCTACCTTGTCTCTGACATAATCCCAGAATGGATGATCAAAGGTGTCTGCTGGCTCTGTGAACTTGCAGTTATGAACACAGAAGGCATGGCATGCAACCAGCGGAGGACCATCAAAATAAGAAACTGGTGAATTGATCTTCACAGGCATAAGGGGCCCAATATGGCTTCCCCTCATAAATCCAGCAACATAATGTCCAATACTATAGGGAGAAAGAACTTCTCCTGTGGCAGGAAAATTACCCTGTACCCTTACGAGACTTACTGGGTCATCCTTGCCTGTGTATTTCCCTGCTATGTTATGTAAACGTGATGTACTCACCGAAGCAGCTATTTCTCCGTTCTCTCGAGAGTAAATACTCTCAATCACAAATCTCTCATTATCTCGCAAAAGAGAGGCAACATCATAAAGGTCTTCCGGGGTATTTAATTCTATAATCCGATCCCCTTCAGTGTATTCAACATCCATGATCTTAAAAGTGAAGCCCTTTCCCATTTTTGGACTTAACATAAGGCCAGGACAAAACATAGGATCAGCAAAAGCAAGAAAAAGGGGAAGATTATATGCTCCTGGATCGGTTTTATCCGCAGCAAAGAAAAGAAAAGGCTCATTTGGTCTCTCATTAATCTCCATCTCTGCAACCGCAGGTCCCATACCCTTAATATTCCCAGAGAAGGCATCCTTAAGGAGATCCTGACCTGCACCGTATAAACCCTGTTCTTTAGCCACCTTGGTTCCTTCCAAAAAGGCATCCCAAGCAAGTTTATGAACACCTTCATTTCCTGTTCCTTTTTGGTGAGAGAAGAGTAACGCTATATCATCTCCGGTATGGCTTACATATATATCGTCTATCAAGCCCGCGCCGTTATTAACCGCAAATTCCCGAGTCCTCCCAAGCAACTGATGGCTTGGTTTAATGTGACCCCCAATACTTCCTATATCAGCCTTGATTACACTCAAAGTAGTCCTCATAATTCCCCTCCCATTATTCTAATCTTATCATGTGTTTTTAATTTCTATACAATACCACACATATGTCTGTAAAGAGAAATACCCTTGTCTTTTAACGAATAATTTCATAAATAATAGTGTATTCAAAAATTTATAAGGCTTTGTTGAACATCTAAAATTGGTCATGATGGATGAGTATAAAAAAGCAGCAACTATAGAAAATGAGATCGAATCCCAACTCTTGGATTCCATCCTTAATGAACGAAATATCCCCCATCTCATCACATCTTATTATGATACAGCTTATGACGGGCTGTATCAGACTCAGAAAGGATGGGGCTACATAAGTGCACCAGAGGCCTATGTAAAAGAGATACAAAAAATTATCTCTTATTTAAGAGAAGACTCTAATCTATCTGATACTGTATGGTAACATTTTTTGTTATAGCGACTGTATTCAATGAATGTCGTTTGCTAATAGTCATCTTTAACTCATAAACGCTACTAATAACCAGGTGGGTTGCATATATATATTTCCGTCTTATCTCCCATTATATATGCGAATATATTACTATTTGAAAGTTGTTGAAATGTTCATAGCCGTTCACGGTTGAAAAAGGTTCCCCGATGAAATCGAGATTACAGTTTGTCTGTTTGCAAATTTAGAGATTATTATCAGCCTCGCCTGCCGGCAGTCAGGCATTGAACCTGTGAACGTGGACAAATGTTTTTTATGCAAAGGAGCTATAAATGGAAGAAAGAAAAATAAGGATTCTGCTTGGTAAATTCGGAGAAGGCCATAAAGAAGCAGTGCTTGCCCTGGCAAGAAACTTTAGTGAAGCCGGCTTTGAGGTAATATTTACAGAATTACAGGAACCAGATGCAATAGTGCGTTCAGCGATACAGGAATCAGTAGATCATATTGGAATAACCACCCTACCTGGTACTGATATACAAGCGTTTGCTGAAATAAAAAGGCTTCTAAAAAAGGAAAATAGTGAGTATATAACAGTTACAGCGGGTGGTTTTTTGGATGAAAAGGAAATCTCTTTGATACGAGAAATGGGTGTAATGAAATTTTTTTCAAAAGGAACATCTTTCGAAGAATTGGTTGAATGGTCTAAGGAAAATATCAAACACAAAAAATAAGCTTCTATTGTATTGTACATAAGCGTTAGTTGTTATGAAAAAAAATATTCAGAGGTGTGCAGAGTGTGGGAAAATAGTTGAGAGTGAAAAAATAGTTATTATTGATAATAGACCTCTCTGTCTGACCTGTATATATGGAAAAATAAAACCATTCAAAATTTATCCAATCGGGCAAGTCAGAAATGAGTTAAAAAGAAACAAAAAAGATTTTGGCCTAAGTGGAAAAACAAATATATCATGCATTGATCTCTTTCCATCACAGAAACGTTTTATGTATAAGTTAGAAGAGGAAAAGTTCCTAACTATTGTTTATTTCCTCCATGAAACGAAATCCGTGAAATCGGTCTTTAAAAGAGGCCTTGATGGGAAGGAAGTTGGAGTTTTTGCATCACGTACCCCATATAGACTCTCTAAGATAGGAATCCAGGATGTTACATTGCTTAAGGTTGAAGGAACAACCCTGTATGTTGAAGGACTGGATGCCATTGATGGCAGCCCTGTTCTTGATATAAAAATGAAGTGGGGTCCATTGAATAACTGACAAACATTTATACATTCAAATGTAACAATATTATCTCCAAGTAATTGAAAGGTGGATATCCATATGAAGGAATGCAAGTGGTTTCCGGTATGTCCAATAAAGAAATTTTGGGAGAAAGGAACATTGTCTAAAAAATGGATCGAGAAGTATTGTATGGAAGATTGGGAAATGTGTAAAAGGTATCACATGGAAGAGAAGGGGATGCTACACCCAGACTACATGCTTCCAGATGGAACAATCGATGAACAGTTACACAACTCTTATAAAGAAATGATAGGATGAAGTGTGTTCGAATTGTTAAAAAAGTCATAGTCAACGTATACAGGTATCAATTAATTCAACAGGAAATAAAATAATGGGATGGGATATTTTTAGAGTTAAAAAGAAAAGATATGAATCTGATGACGATATTCAGATCGCTATAAAGGCAATCGAAAAATTTGCCCCTAAAAAATATCTTCAGGAAAGAGAAATGTATTATTATCATTATAGACAAATGAGCAAATACCTCAAACCATTGCTCGCTTTACTCATCTATGTCTCAGATACAGCTAAAAAAAAGGAAAATGAAGGGGCATTCATTCAAAATCTTTTTATTAAACTCAAAGATTTCTATGATATAAATGATCAATTATCAATAAAAGAAGCCATGCAAGACTATAGTCTTAAAATTAAATTGCGTAAACTTCTCAAAATATTCTATGATGATACGTCATTAACTGGGGCGGATATCGAAGGCTATCTAACAAAGATACCGGATAACTAAGGTAATGCTATACTGTTATGTGGAGATTTTTTTCCACCAATGGGACTTCTCTATTTGAAAAAACCAAACTCTGTTGTTGAGAATTTAAGAATCACGTAACAGGGCAAACTTAATAGAGGGAGATATGAAACTTAAGGTCGAAAGCGAGAAGATTATTAAAGCTGTAAAAAAATTGGATGGGATTGAAATTGTGTTGGAAAACACTAATGACGCCAAGGAGGCAATAAATCTAATTTTACGAAAAACAGAGTTATTCAAGAAAGATGAATATGCTAAGTTGAGAGATGTCAAGGTAACCTCGTTCCAAGAATACAAGACATCAGCAGTGAATTATAAGCTGATATTTTTACTGGAATTCTCCTTTGAGGATGATGTATCCTTAGATACAAAAGTCTCTGTGATTAAAGAGGTGCAGGAATTCTTTGGCAAAATTTGATATATTATAGTTTTTTTCCAGGGTAATACATCTTTTTAAAGGTCAAAAAAAAATAGCGGAAGGAAGCAGTTAGTTTAAAAAGAAATTTAAATAATCGTTTAAGAAAATTGCAGATGTATTAATTTCATTATTATTTTCTTGACCTTGCTGTCTATTCAAATTATACATGAAATATTAAAAGTAAATCTTTAACCAAAAAGGAGGGGGTAATTATGAAGAGAGTATTTATTGTTGCAAGCGTCTTTATTTTTTCGTTAGCCTTCATTTCCGGCACCCTTGCCCAGGAAATAAAGGTTGGGACTCTTCTCTCCCACACAGGCCCATTAAAGGAGTTTGGTCCCAATCTTCAGAACGGCGTTGTTCTTGCTGCCAAACAGATGGCTGCTGCTGGCTTCAATATCAAGCTCATCCATGAGGACAGCGAAACCTCTGCTATTCCAGCCACCAATGCAGCCAAGAAGCTGGTGGACATAGATAAGGTTGTGGGTATTGTCGGGGCCCTAGCAAGTGGTGTGACCGTTCCTGTGGCCGAATCCGTGACCTGTCCCAACAATGTGATCATGATTTCGCCTGCATCAACATCACCCATGATTACTATCCTGCCGGCGGATCAGGGAAAGGATTTCCTTTTTCGAACGTGCCCATCCGATGCCCTTCAAGGTGTGGTCGCTGGTAAACTGGCTGCCAGTTATAATAAAACAGCCTCCGTCCTTTACGTGAACAATCCTTATGGCCAGGGACTTGCAGAAATATTCAAGAAAAATTTTGAAAAAATGCGGGGTAAGGTACTGGCCATGGTTCCTCATGACGAGAAGGCCGCCGAGTCTTATACAGCAGAGCTCAGGAAGGCCCTCGAAGGAAATCCTGACAGACTGTGTGCCTTCAGTTACCCGGAACATGCGAAGATTTATCTCAAAGAAGCCATCGAGTTCTTCAAATACAGAAGATTCCTGTTCTGCGATGGAACAAAATCCGTTGATATCGTTAAGGCCCTTGGGTGGAGGAACGTTGAGGGTCAGATGGGCACAGCCCCTGGCTCAGCAGGAGGTGATCCCTTTGTAATTTTCAGTGCTGATTATAAGACAGAATACGGAAGTCTTCCACCCCTGCCCTTCATTACCAACGCCTATGATGGAACGGCAGTCATAGGGCTTGCTGCCTATGCAGCAAAGGTGAAAGGCCTAGCATTGACAGCAAAGAATATCAGAGACAATCTGCGGGCTATAGCCAATCCTCCTGGAGAAATCATTATGCCTGGTGAATTTAAAAAGGCCTTTGATCTACTGAAAGCAGGCAAGAAAATAAACTACGAAGGCGCCGCTGGATCTGTCGATTTTGACAAGAACGGTGATGTCATTACACCGATCGAGGTATGGAAATATTCAAAGGGAGATCTCCTTACGGTCAGGGTTGAGTATGAATTCTAGGAGAATAACAAAAGGCCAGGATTAATGGTCAAAAGAGGGGTACGTCTATGGCGCACCCCTCTTTTTTTTCATACGAAGCCCATTCACTCGATCAACTTGGACACCTTTTTCTCTTCTCCTAAAAGCCCCTGAGGCCTATAGATCAGAATGATCTCCAAAAGGATCATGACCAAAAGAAAACGGATATAAGGGGCTCGGGCTTTCAGAGTATAAGGAAGAAAATCGGTCAAAAATTTTGTACCTATCCAAATTCCCCACACCACATATGCTCCAAGGATAGCCCCCTTATTGTTGCCACTTCCACCTGCCATCAACATGACCCATATTATGAAAGTGCCATACAGAGGAGTAAAGACATCAGGTGAAATGGCCTTGGTATAATGGGCATAAAGGGCTCCCCCAATGCCCATGACCATTGCGCCAAAGACAAGGGACTGCATCTTGAAGCTGAATACATCCTTTCCGCTCATTCCAGCAGATACCTCATCCTCCCTGACTGCCCGTAACACCCTTCCCCAGGGGGATCTGATAGCTCTTTCAATAGATAAATAAATTAGTATCATGATTATCACTACGACGATCAGATATATATAATTGTAATATTTGGCATCCACTAAACCCTGAAATGGTTGCGGCAGGCCCATCAGCCCTCTTGGTCCATTGGCCAACCAGTGTTCATTATTGAAGATTAGCCGAAGTGTTTCAGCTATTCCGAGTGTGGCAATGGCCAGATAGTCCTCGCCTAACTTGAGTGTTGGAATTCCAATAAGAAAGGCAATAATTCCACAAATGATAGCCGCTCCTAACAATCCGGTGATAAAAGGAAGGTTAAGGCCAAAAAGTTGCTTTACATAGTGGGCATACATACCAGTGGGCTTAGGTGTCGTTATCATGGCTGAGACATAGGCCCCGATACAAAAAAACCCTGCTATCCCAATGTTAAATAAACCTGTATATCCCCACTGAATGTTCAGCCCCAGGCAAAAGACAGCATATATTCCTGCCATGATAGCCAGTGAAACCAGATATGCAATGACTCCACCTATTTCCATTAAGAGTTACTCCTTTCCAAAAATACCTTTTGGCCGAATCAATAGTATTAAGATCATAATCATAAAGGCCACTGCTAATTTATACGTTGGTAGCAGGAAAGCAGTAGAGACCTGTTGCGCTATTCCAATGGTAAGGCCTCCTATTAAGGCACCATATATATTACCAATAGTACCCAATATGGTTGCAGCGAAAAGAGGAATGAGAAAGTTCCAGCCCATATATGGGTGTAACTGGACATCAATTCCGTAAAGGATCCCACCTGCAGCAGCCAAAGCTCCTCCTATTCCCCACGTCCAGATAATAATCCGCTCGGTATCAATACCTGATATGAGAGCCAACTCCATATTATCTGCAGTGGCTCTCATAGCCTTTCCCATTTTCGTACTTTGCAAAAAGAGATGGAGGAGGCCAACAAGAAAGAACACGATGAGGAGAATCAGTATCTGATCAGGTCTGATCTTGATCCCTAATGGAAATTCCAGGGCTGGCCGCATAATCCCCGGCCTGTAAAATAGGGAGTCTGCCCCCCAGATAATGAGTATGATCATTCGAATGATAAACGCAGCACCTAAGGAAGACATGGCCAGCATTACCGCCCCACTCCTTTTCTGGCGAAGTTTTCGATACAGGACACGATCTATTACAATGGCCATACAGGCTACGACTGCCATGGAAACCGGAAAGGCAATAGCCATTCGCCAGCCAAAGGAAAGGGATCCAAAGGCAGTGTCTGGAATACCTATCCATGACAAGACTCCTGTAACCATAAATAGGGCAATATATGCACCTGTGGTCAAAAAATCTCCATGGGCAAAATTTGCAAATCGGATGATGCCATAGACTAAGCTAAGCCCTATTGCTCCTAAGGAGATGATGCTTCCAAGAACAATACCATATATAATGAGCTCTGCCATCCCTAATCTTACCCTCCTAAATAGAGACGACCGACCTCTTCATTTGATAGAAGGGCCTCTCCTTTGTCATCCAAAACGTTTCTCCCCATAGCCAGAACATATCCATACTGTGCCATTTTCAAGGCCTCACGAGCGTTTTGTTCAACAATAATTATAGCTACACCTGTTGCATTGATCTCTATTATTTTTTCAAATATATCGGAAACAAGAATTGGTGCTAAGCCAGCCGATGGTTCATCAAGCAGCAGAACCTGGGGATCCAGCATCAGGGCCCTGCCCATTGCAACCATCTGCCTTTGCCCCCCTGAAAGGTGGCCGACTTTTTGTTTCTTTCTCTCTCTCAGAACAGTAAAGAGGTTATAGACCTCATCGAGTCTTTGGCTGTAATCATCATCCCTGATAAAGGCACCCATCTCCAGGTTTTCCTGAATTGTCATAGAAGGAAACACATTTTCTACCTGCGGAACATAGCTTATGCCTTTTCTCACAATCTTATCAGGTTTTAGGCCTGTAATATTCTCTCCCTTTAAGGTGACATTTCCTTTCCTGGGCTTTAAAATACCAAAAATGGTCTTTAATAGTGTGGACTTTCCCGCCCCATTGGGCCCAATAATAGAAACGATTTCTCCAGATTTTACCCTAATGCCAACATCGTGAAGAATATCAATCTCAGTATATCCTGCGGTAATTTCTTCAGTTTTCAGAATTATCATCGATATTGCCCACCTAAATAGGCCTCCAGTACCCTTTCATCTTTTTTGATCTCTTCAGGCATCCCCTCGGCCAGCTTCTTTCCCTCACTCATCACAATCACTGGATTACAAAGGTTCATTATCAAATCCATATCATGTTCAATCAAAAAGAAGGTTATCTTTTTTTCTTCACATAATTTTTTGATATTGGCAATGAGCTTTCTCATTAATGTTGGATTAACACCAGCCCCTGGTTCATCTAATAGAACCATTTTTGGCTCAGCCATCATACTCCTGGCTAATTCCAGAAGCTTTTTTTGCCCCCCAGAAAGGGAACCTGCATACTCATCCTTGAGATCTATCAGCTCAACAAATTCAAGCACCTCAAGGGCCTTCTCTTGAATAACCTTTTCTTGCCTCCTAACCGATGATGCCCGAAACCAGGTGTTCCAAATCTTTTCCCCAATTTGTTTCTCTGGCATAAGCATTACGTTTTCAAGAACAGTCATCTGTGCAAATTCACGGGTAATCTGAAAAGTTCTATAGATCTTTTTGTGGAATATTTGATGGGGAGGTAATCCATCAATGCCCTCACCCAGGAAAGTTATTTTCCCCTTGTCAGGCTTATAATACCCTGTTATTACATTGAAAAGAGTCGTCTTGCCAGCCCCATTTGGACCAATAAGCCCTGTTATAGAACCCTCCTGCACCTTTAGAGAACAATCGAAAACCGCTGTGAGACCACCAAAACTTTTCTCAACTTTTTCTATTTGAAGCATGTAACTACCTCTAATGATAAGACTATCCTCTTTTTTTAAGAAGCTTTAAAAATAATTTAACCTATACGCATTATCTTCCTTCGTCAACCTCTTTCTTTTGAATATCCTGTTATTTCAAAATTCCTATACATAGTTTCCAGAATTGATTCTTTCAGCCGCTGATCTACCTATAGACAACTTTTTAATCAGAAAACATTAAGCCTCTATGAAAAAGAAAGATTTTAAAGAATAGGTAGTTGATAGAAAAAAGCAAAAAGCTACTATTATTTGTGCTTAGAGAGTGTAAAGCCCTGTCACCAAAACATATGTAAGAAGGTAAGAGGAACAGAAATCCCTACTAAGAAATCTCTTGCAAATAGGCGTGAACTTGCGAGTAGATTTTTGGGGCTCCCACCATGAGATGCTCTTCTATTTTTTGTCCATCCAAGTATTCATCAAGCAGAAACTCGCTTCCGTCTATTTTAGAGATCTTCCCCCCCGCTGCTTCAATAATAACGCGAGCCGCGGCAAGATCCTGATATGACTCATTCGCAATAACAGCCGCTTCAGCGCGACCCATGGCAACATAGCATATATGAGCAGTAGTACATCCCAAATCTCTTATTTTACCTGGAAATGTAGAATGATAATGATGGTGAAACCGTGAGTAGGTGAGGAGAAGGCTTTCGTCGTTAATAGTTTCCTGAGTAGAAACACTGATTTCTTTTTTTCCTAAAAAGGCTTTTTGTCCTGCCAGAGCATAAAAAAGATCGCCAGTTGCAGGCATATAAAATATGCCTAAGATTGGCCAAAAATTCTCAAGAAGAGACAGAGAGCTTCCCCATATGGGAATTCCAGCTTGAAAATTTGCTACCCCTTCTAAGGCATCGTAAATCCATAGGTATCTCTTTTCCTCATGAGTGTACCCTTTGTTTTTTTGGTTACTATTGAATACCTGTTGATCAGGAAATTGAGCGTGAAGTTGACTTTGGAAAAAATCCATCAGGCTCAGTTCGGCCTCTGTAACCAACCCGTCATCGAATTTAACATCTGGCTTACCCATGCCATAATAGGAAAGCGCTTTCTCTCCTGAACTATGAATCACCTCCATTGCAAACTGAATTAAAGTATCAATTTCCTGATTTTTTGATGTTTCCATTTCTCCCCCTTATTCACCATTTGCTTTAGAAAAGGTCAGTTTAGCCTATCATTTTCAACTAATGATTGATTCTTTATTTCTTAGACATTTTTTTAAAAAGTAAAGTGAAAGGTCTCACATTGTCAATGGTAAAAATATATCCTGGTAAAAAAAGGGTGTTGACATATATGGCTCCATTTTATTATCATATATGAAATAATATTTTCAAATATGAAAAATAATGCACAAAACCAAATTTCTCCGGCACTATCCAGAGGACTAAAAGTCCTTGAACTGCTGGCTCAAGAAGAATCTGAGCTGAGCCTCAAATCGATAAGTGAAAGCCTGACTATTCCTACCCCTTCCCTCTGGCGAATACTTTACGTTCTGAGGGATCATGGCTATCTGCTCTTTGATCAGGATAAAAAGACATACCGCCTTGGTTTTAAATTTCTCTACCTTGGGAATATCCTGCTAAACCGAATGGGCTTTCGATCTCAGGCCAGGAGATATTTGAGACAACTTGTGGAGCTCACAGGGGAAACCGCCGAACTTTCTGCACGGGTGAAAGATCAGCTTATTTTGATCGATCAGATTGACGGTCCCGAGGCGATAAGGCTCTTTTCAAGAATCGGGAGTGCGTATCCATATTTCCACGCTACAGCCCCTGGTAAGGTCTACCTTGCGCATATCACTGGGGAAAAACTTAAGCGAGTCATGGATCGGATGGGATTGCCCAGGATCACCGGACATACAATTACAACATTTACAGAGTTAGAGAATCAGTTGAAATTGATAAAAGAAAGGGGATACGGCTTTGATCGCCAAGAAATGAGGATAGGTGTTAGTAGAATTGCTGCACCTGTCTATGATCATCTGGGTAAAGTAGTAGCCTGTCTTGGAGTTGCTGGTCCATCCTTTCGAATCACCACCAAAAACCATAAAAAGATTGGGAAGTGGACTAAAGACTTAGCTGATCAACTGAGTGAAGAATTATCTCAGCAGGCCAGTGCAGGCTTATAAGAAAGTTTTTACTGCTTTCCTTTGCCCCTAGATGATCTTTTTTAATTGTCTGAATTTTTTCTTAGAGTAAATATCCCCGCCTTAAAAGGCGGGGCTTTTAGAATAACTTTAACTGTTGTGGGGATTTTTCATGTTTCTGGTGATACTCAATATATTTTTTGATAATCTCTTTTGTCACTTTATCTCCG
>Ga0180438_10005795_pt1 | contig 16995 bp, 11 predicted proteins | sample SS_ome_12_FD_132455 | JGI IMG/M metagenome (GOLD analysis project Ga0180438, IMG submission 132455) | Hypersaline lake sediment archaeal communities from the Salton Sea, California, USA - SS_3_D_2 metaG | ecosystem: Environmental > Aquatic > Non-marine Saline and Alkaline > Hypersaline >...
AAAAAATAAAGGCTAATCGCAAAATGCGATTAGCCTCTAACAGGAGGAAAGCGAATGAAGAAGTCTCTTCACAGCGCTTTCCCTTTCCTTAATGCAACAACAATGCCAGCATCCAATGCCCGATGGGATATTTCACCGCGCGACTCGAGCCACCAAGGGTGACGGCGGCTAATACGCTTATTTCTCAACGAATAATCAATGCAAATATCTTGCATCCGTCCGATCATGCGTACGCTGGCGCAGTCGAGTCAGGGAGGACGGAGCCTTTCCATTGTTGTCTATGAGTCAACTTTTCATACAAGCCTTGGTCAGATGCTCCTTAAGTTGCTGCTATTACATGCACTAGAATCGGGTGCCAACTTTTCATACAAGCTCGTCCCTGTCCCCACTCAACCAATGGATTTTGTGAATAATAATGGGGAGTGCCAACTTTTCATACGCTAGACCCGGCATCCCCTTTTTTGAGTTCAACTGATTGAAATAATGTAGCTATTCTTGTCCTGGTCTCGCCAAACCCCACAGAATATTTTGCACCGTATTGTGTTTCCCAAGAACGCTTCATACGATATTGTGCTTCTTTAGGCGATACTGCAAATTGGCCCTGGGAATGCCAAGGAGATTGGCTGCCCGGGACTGGACATTGTTAGACAGGGCCAGGGCCTTTTGAATCAGTCTTTTTTCAATGGCCTCCAACGTTTCAGGGAGATTGGACAGCTTCTGCCAGTCCATCGGCACTTCAAGGTCTGAAAAACTCACAAGGTCTTTGGGCAGGTCGTCGAGGGTAATTTCGTTACCACTGCTCAGAAGGACCGCCCGCTCAATAGTGTGCTCAAGCTCCCGCACATTTCCGGGCCAGCGGTGATTGTAGAAAAAACGCATGGCCTCGGGCGAGACAGTCATCTCTCCTCGGTTCGCCTCCTGGCCGTATTTTTCGATAAAGTGGGCTGCCAGGAGGGGAATATCCTCAGCCCTTTCCCTCAGCGGGGGCAGTTCAATGTGAACCACATTCAGGCGAAAATAGAGGTCCTCTCGAAAACTGCCCTGTTCCACCTCTGCCTTCAGCGCCCTATTGGTGGCTGCGATCAAACGCACGTCCGCACTGATAGTCTTGGCACCCCCCACACGCTCAAAACTCATCTCTTCCAGTACTCGAAGGAGTTTCACCTGAACGGACACCGGCACTTCACCGATCTCATCCAGAAACAGAGTCCCTCCGTCTGCCATTTCAAACCGCCCCTTCTTCACGGCAATGGCCCCGGTAAAAGCCCCCTTTTCGTGGCCAAAAAGCTCACTCTCTAGCAAGGTCTCGCTCAGTGCTGCACAACTCACCGCCACGAAGGGCTTGTCGCCACGAGGACTGTTAAAATGAATGGCCTTGGCAATCAGTTCCTTGCCGGTACCGCTCTCGCCCGTGATCAATACCGTAGCCTTGGTGTGGGCGACCTTTTGTACAACATCAAACACGTCCTGCAAGGGTTTGCTTTTCCCAACAATATTGTCAAAGCGATAGCGGTCTTCCAGAGCCTGAACCAAACGCCTGTTTTCCTTAACGACCCTGTATGTGGCCACAGCATTGTCCACTATCTGCTTCAGTGTTTCGTTCTGAAAGGGCTTCTGGATGAAATTGAAGGCTCCCCGTTGCATGGCCTCAACGGCCTTTTCAACCGTCCCGTAAGCAGTCATCACAACCACCGGCAGGTCTGGCGACTTCTCCTTGATGTGCCTGAGAAGCTCAATGCCGTCCATGGAGGGCATCTTCATGTCTGTGAGCACAAGATCAATGTCTGCACCTTCCAGAACCTCAAGGGCCTGCTGCCCTTCTTCTGCTGTAAGGGTTTCGTAGCCCTCTTCTGTGAGAAAGGCACTCAACACGACAAGATAGTTCTTCTCATCATCTACAACAAGGATGGTTTCCATGATTCGTCCCTATGCTTTCTTCTCCAAGGCCTCTCCCCTTGCGGGCCGATCTGCTCCGCCGCGGAGAGCCTTCTGGAATTTAGCCCGGCGAGGCGGAATTCTTACCAGCCTTTACAGACGTGCACAACACTTAGTTTTTCCGAATAACAAACCCTCAGGCCCTTCCTATGGGCAAGGTAATGGTGACCCGGGCCCCATGGTCCTTGCCGTTTTCTATACGCACCGCACCACCATGACCCTCCACGATTTTTCTCACAATGGCAAGGCCCAAGCCGCTTCCCTTGTCTCTTGTAGTAAAAAAGGGGTCCCAGATTTTGTCCAGGACTTCCGCAGGGATCCCCTTTCCCCCGTCAGAGAAAACGATGGCCACCGTGTCAGCCCTGTTTTCCAATTCAATGGCGATGGTGCCGCCTTTGGGCATGGCCTGCATGGCATTGACCAAAATGTTCAAAAAGGCCCGGTAGAGCATTCCGGGGTCCCCTTGTATTTCAGGGACCTGGTCGGCAAACCGCTTCTCAATCTTGTAGCCGTGGCTGTTGATCTGGGGGGCCAGAAAGCTTAGGTTTTTATGAAGGACGCTTGCCACGTCACAGGGTATCAGGTTTGGTGTTGCAGGCCGTGCAAAGTTCAAAAAATCCGTCACAATGCCATTCAGACGGTTCGCCTCTTGTACGATGACGTCTGCGAGCTGATCTTGGGAATTGGCACGGTTTAACTTCCGCTTCAGGAGTTCCGCGGTGCTGCTGATAATCCCAAGGGGGGTTCGGACTTCATGAGATACGGCCGCGACCATTTCACCAAGGCTGGCAAGATGCTCGGCTTGGTTCAATTTCTGTTTCAGCAGGAGCCGCTCCTCGGCCCGTCTTTCAATGATCTTCTCCCCCCGTTTCACAATATGGCGTAGCACAAGGAAGAGCAGCCCCATGATCCCAATGGAGGTGACAATGACCCTTAACTTGAACTGGGCTATGGTCCTGTAGTCCCCGGAAAGGTCCTGGACAATCTCAAAAACCCCAAGTATGGGGCCTTCAATATTTGACAGGGGCTTTTCTGCCCTCAAGGGCACATAGGTGCGAAGCTTGCTTTCTTTGGGGACCCCGATAAGCATCCTCCAGAAGCCTCCTTTTCGAATCAGCTTAGAGCTTGACTCGCCCTCCAGGGCTTGCAGATAGTCCCTTTCCCCCAAGTCTTCTTCTCCCAGGAGTTCTTTGTCAAAACTATAGAAGATCACATTCTTTTCCTTGGCAAAAATGTTGACCTTCTCCACACTGAAACTATGGAGTGTGTTCCTTACTACCTGGTCCAAACGTTCGAAAAGCACTTCATTTCTGAGTTGAATGACTTGTCCAAATTGAAGGGCCGCAGGGATGATGAACTGGACAAAGACCTGATGGTTAAGGTTTTCTGCCATGAGCAGGGCATACTCTTCACTCTTCTCTATGAGCACCGTCTCAGCCCGACGGGCAATCACCATGGACAAGGCCAAGGTTCCCGCAAGGATCACAATAAGGCTGGTGAAGGTAAAATATTTGACGAGCTTAAAAGGCCTTAATCGCTCTATGTTTTTTGTTTCCATCGGTTTTGCTCGTTAGGATTCGCAGGCTCGTAAACGCTTTTTCATAAGCATGTTCCCGAATACCTCTTGTCAGAGATTCTTGCCAGACCGTCGTGTTAAGGATTGTCCACCTAAAGCAGATGCCATGCGCGCGGCGGAAAGTTCTTGCCCTTTGGCAAAGCAACCCCAGAGCCCCTAAAAGGTGGCCCCAAGACTTGAATGCCTGCCTCCCTTGCCCTCGTTATTTCACAGGGAGTCAAACGTGGGCGCTACGCATGGGAACCATCTCGTTTCCATCCATAAAGGGCCCTCTTCCTTCTGAGCCGTGTTCTCCGGGGGGTTTTCGCCTGCGACGTGGGAAAAGTACGTCTCGGCGTAAACCCTTGTGCGGCCTTGCTCAGAGAAAAAAGTGCTCCTTTCTGAATGGGAAGCTTACGCAAGTGCCCATTGATTTGTTACGATTGGTGGATGGGCACTATCTGGGAATGGGAGCCCCCTGCAACAAGGTCTTCAGGTCTTCATCGGAAAAATGGAGGCCTCCTCCGACAAAAAAGGATTCCTTGTCATCATCGCTTACGAAATCGTCAAAGCCTGCGGTCATGTACAAGTATTGAAATGGGGTGAAGTCTGCCTTGAACTTCAAGTGGGGCTTATCATCTTCGTCAAAATCAAAAGCCTCCATAGACAGCACAAGGCTGTCGTCGAGGAAATAGTAGTCAGCACCTACCCCGCCTTTTGACTCGAATATACCTGCTCGAAGCCCCAGATCATAGTAACGTTTTGCAATCTGGGCAGAGAACTTGAGCTCGTCTTTATCGACCCTTTCCCTGTGTTCCGTAGTAGAAACCCCGTTCACCGTGGTTGTGGTCACCGTTTCATCTGTATCTCCAGCCGGGTCGTCCACCACTTGCAGCACGTAGTACTTGTCCTCTTTGGGTTGAATGCGCAAAGAAAGGTAAGACTTCATCTGCTCGCTCTCGAAGAGATATTCTCCCCGGTAGTCCACATAGGTGCGAAACCTGTCCTTTTCTTCAAGGTAATCATTGATGCCTGTAAGGGTGGCATTGATGTTATCCACCGTTTCATCTTCCTGTATGAGCTTACCGATCGTGCCTTCACCCCGGTCGATCTTTCCCGTAATCCGCTTCACGGCCACGATCGTCTCTCCCAGATCCTTTGAAACCTGCCTGAAATTGGCCACCACCTCTCTCAGGGCCTCCTTGTTCGTGCTGCTTATCTCCCTGAGATCCCTGGAAAAAACCGCCAGATTCTCCATTATCCGGTTGATATTTTCCTGGTTTCCCTGCACTGTCTTATTAAGGGTCTGGGCCAGCTCTCGAAGGTTGCCGATGATGAGCCTCAGAGACTCCTCCCCCTCCTCACCTCCCAGTACGCCCGATATGGGTCCTGTGATATTCTTGAGGTCCTTGCCGATGGCGCTGAGTTGTTTCAAAAGGGTGTCTATGTTCGCAGGAGACACAGTTCGCTCAATACGGCCCCCCGGCTTCAATGGAGCGGACTCTGGCGAGCCCAAGATCACCTCCACGTATTTGTCCCCCAGCACACCTTTGGTGCGAATGGCGGCGCTCACATCTTCGCCGATTGTGGCGTCAGTGTTGAGCTGGAGAGTTACTTTCGCCTTGCCCTCTTCCAGGACGATCTCCTTTACCCGGCCCACCTCAACGCCGGCTATCTCCACCGGTACTCCTGGAACGAGACCCTCAGCAGAGTCAAAATAGGCATACAACTCATACCCCCCGTCAGCCGAGTATTTGAACCCGCCCACCCTCATGGACATATACGCCAACGCCAAGATGCTGAGCACCACGAAAAAACCGACCTTTGCCTCGATACTGAGATTTGTCATAACCTCTTAGCACCTACACCATTTGAATGGGCCCTTCGGCCTTTCCCTGTATGAACTGCTGCAAGGCCGGATTCTTCGACTGCCGTACAGACGCAGGTGGGCCGACTTCAATAATCTTGCCCTGATAGAGCATGGCTACCCTGTGGGCAATCTTAAAGGTTGACTCGATGTCATGGCTGATCACCGCACACGTGGCCTTGGTCTGTTTCTGGGTCTCTACAATGAGACGGTCAATGGCATCTGCCATGATGGGATCAAGGCCGGTAGTGGGCTCGTCAAAAAGGATAATTTTGGGATCAAGGGCGATGGCCCGGGCAAGCCCTACGCGTTTTCGCATGCCACCGCTCAACTCCGAAGGCATCTTGTGAGCCACATCCTTTAGGCCCACCTGAAGGAGTTTCTGCTCGACGATCTCGTCCATCTCCGCCTGCCGAAGTCGGGTATGCTCCTTGAGCGGGAAGGCCACGTTTTCTCCCACCGTCATCGAGTCAAAGAGGGCAGCCTCTTGAAAAAGCATGCCAAAGTCCTTCCTGGCCTCATTCAGTTCGCGGTCGTTGAGGCGAGAAATGTCTACGCCTTCCACCTGAACCGCCCCTCTATCTGGTTTTATCAGTCCGATCATGTGCTTGAGCAGGACACTCTTTCCTCCACCGCTCTGGCCAATGATGACAGTGATCTTACCCGTCTCAACCTCAAGGCTCAGGCCGTCCAAAACCTTGTGGCCCTTGAATGCCTTGTAAACATCAAGCAGCTTGATCACAACAAAGGCTCCCGTTCCTGCGCCCTCTCATGGGGCCCCATCCCTTTTCACCAGACAAAGACCTTCCCCCAAACTTCTGCAGCGCTCAGTTCTCAACAGGCCTTGCCAAACCCCACATCATCAAAACATAGCTGCCGTCAAAAAGTAGTCACTGATTAGAATAGACACAGAGGATATGACCACTGCCTGTGTAGTGGCCTTCCCCACGCCCTCGGCACCGCCCGCAGCATGGAAGCCTTTGTAGCATCCCACCAGGGAAAGGATGAGTCCAAAGCAGGCGGCCTTGACAAGGCCGTTGAAAATATCCTCCAATTCAACAATTTCTATCATCTTGGCCACATAAATGCCTGAGTTAATATCCAAAAGCCCCACACCAACGAGATAACCACCTATGATTCCAACAAAATCAGCAATGATGGTGAGCACTGGAAGCATGAACACACCGGCAATAATGCGAGGCACCACCAGGTATTTGACCGGATCACACGCCATGGTGTAAAGGGCATCAATCTGCTCGGTCACCCGCATGGTGCCCAGTTCCGCAGCCATGGCAGAACCGGCACGGCCCGTCACCATGAGAGAGGTGAGAACCGGACCAAGCTCTCGGGTCATTGCCAGGGCCACCGTGGACCCTACCAGGCTCTCGGCACTAAAAAGGCGAAACCCGTGATACGCTTGAAGGGCCAGCACGCCCCCCGTAAATACGCCCGTGAGGATGACGACCAACCACGACTTCACGCCCACAAATTCCATCTGCTTGAAAATGGCCCGAAGGCGCACAGGGGGCCGAGCCATCCAGAGAAGGGCGGAAAAAAAAAGAAACACCACAAGCCCAAACTCCTCAATGAACCGAAGGAGCTTGCGGCCCAAGGTCTCCATGAACCTGGTCAGGAACGCAAGATTTTTCGTGCTACAATACCTGTCGGACATTAACGGATAGTAGGAAATGTCAACCCGAAAGTCAAGCTAATGCTTTATTTTCATTGACACTATCTCCACGCGACAGTACCCTTGTATGGAATGCTCATTAGGCCTTTTGGGATGGTTTATACATCTATTGCAGATCCACTCTCCAGAAGGTAGCACTTGACTTTCCCTCTATGGAATCAGTAACGCCGGAATTTGCCGATCACGGTCAAGGCTTGTTTCCCGGTGGCAGAAAGGACCAGGTTTTTCGCCTTCAATGAAGCGCATCCTCACCATTGCCGGCTCGGATTCGGGCGGTGGCGCCGGGATACAGGCCGATGTGAAAACCATCACCCTTCTTGGCGGTTTTGCCATGAGTGTGCTCACTGCCCTGACAGCACAGAACACGTTAGAGGTCAGGGCGATCCACCCGGTGCCCCCTTCCTTCATTGACGAGCAGCTCAATGCAGTGCTTTCAGATATCGGGGCAGATGCAGCAAAAACCGGAATGCTCTTTGATGTCCCTGCCATTGAAATCGTGGCCGATAAACTGCGGGCTTACGGCATAAAAAAGCTGGTAGTGGATCCTGTCATGGTGGCAAAGGGCGGCGACGTCCTGCTGGTCGAAGAGGCCAGAAAAACGCTCATAAAGCGCCTCTTCCCCATGGCCTTTGTGGTAACACCAAATGTACCCGAGGCAGAGGTCCTTTCCAACAGGTCCATCGATAAGGAAGAGGACATATATGAGGCCGCACGGGCCATACATACCCTGGGGCCCAAACACGTGTTGATAACGGGAGGCCACCTAAAAGGCCCTGCCAAGGACATCCTGTACGATGGCAAGGAGTTTTTTGTATTTCAGAAAGACCGTATCCCCACACCACACACCCATGGCACAGGGTGCGTCTATTCTGCCGCCATTGCTACACACATTGCCGGGGGAGCTGAGATCAAAGAGGCCGTGACAGGGGCGAAGGATTTTATCCATAGGGCTATCCGGGTTGCCCTTCCATTAGGCAAGGGCCATGGCCCCACCAACATCTATGCCCCTTTTCTAAAAGGCCAAGAGAGGTACGCCGTCATCGCGGCCTTGGACTCAAGCCTGGCTCGGCTCCGGCAAGCCCCTCTGGGGCACCTGATGCCAGAGGTACAATCGAATCTCGGTTATGCCCTCCCCTTTGCAGAAACCCACGCCGATGTGGCTGCCTTCCCAGGCAGATTGGTGAGGCTGGGAGAAAAGGTCATGGCGGTAAGCGGTCCTCGTTTTGGGGCATCCAGACACATTGCCGCCATCATCCTCACCGCCATGCGGCGCGAGCCTGCCTTTCGCTCGGCCATGAACATCCGGTTTTCAGAGGCAAGGATCCGTCAGTGCCAAGCCTTGGGCTGGAAGGTACGATCCTTTGACCGCGCTCACGAACCAAAGCATATCAAGGAACGTGAAGGAGGCACCCTGGAGTGGGGTACGGAGGCAGTGCTCTCCCAGGCGCCCGAGATCCCGGACGTGATCTATGACTGCGGCGAAATTGGCAAGGAGCCCATGATCCGGGTCCTCGGCAGGAGCCCGGAGGAAGTCGTCGACAAGGTCATCCAGTTGGCAGAAAAGCACCCCTAATACCCATCCTCGACAAGGTATACACGGATTTAGGACTCACTGGTTGTGCCATAGCCGGCTAGGCGGCAGGCGTAATTCGTGTTACAACCCAGTGGGGCGCCGCGGCTGTTCTGTTGTCTCTTTCAAGCCGTCCTATTTTCAAAACACTGAGTTGTCTTTTCAGAAAGGGAGACCACCTTCAGGCCCGCACATCCTGCGACGGTTCCCCCCAAGTCAGACCATCGATTCCTGACCATACCTGATAGAAAGGAGACCCTGCCTATCAACAAGGCGTCTTAGGGGCACCAAGGTACGATTTACCTGCCACTTTTATAGACCCTGTGGTCATGTGGCCCTCGCCTTCATGCCGACCCTTTTCGCCATCGCCCTAATACAAGTCATTATCCATTACACCAGTTCAACTATCTCTTGAATTTTAGACGATTTAGGCGTATATATTTATATTGTTCAGAGGCGTTGGTACGGCTGGTCCAAGGGCATGGTCGGGCCTTTTCTCAGGAGGACATGAGTCTCTTTTTCGCGTTTGTCCCCACGTCGAATCTTTTGGCTCTAAATCGTATCCTTGGCAGCTTTTTTGCATGCTTTTTTTCATAGACAGCTTCCATAAAGGGGAAAGTGGGCCGCCAAATGGCCCGGCCAAGCCCAAGAAGGTGTAATTCCACTGTCGTCTACGCTTGGATTACGGGAAATGGTATGATGGATCCGCTAACAGATGAAAATTTAGACTTCCTGGGGGACAGTCCAGAAGAGGGCCCAGCACCAGAGGAACTCCAGGCTGCAAAAGAGGTGATCATCTCCTTTCTCAAAGCCATAAAAAACTTCGGCTTCTATCCCGAAAATCACCCCACTTGCCAAGACTCTATCACGACGGCCGCAAGCCGCCTAGATACCTTCTTGGAGAACCACGACAAGCTCAGGTTGGATGTGGAGATGGATCGTCTCCTCTTCCGAGGTGAGGTCGTCCAGCATGGGGAAACGGACGAAGGGGCCCTGGGCCTACTCCTATTTAGGGACGGCATCCAGTGGTTGGAGTTTCGCAAGGGCCTCACGATCGAGGAAATCAGTGGTTTCATCAGCATCGTAAACAAGTACCGGGAAGCGTCAGAAGACACTGAGGGAGATTTGGTAACAGCCCTTTGGGAGGCCGATTTCCCTTACTTGAAATACAAGGCAATAGATGTCTACTGGGAGGCCGAACCACTCATTGACCTATCCGCCCTGACAGTGAGGGAAAAGGAAGACCGGGACATCGACCTCAACAAGGAGGAACCGCAACAGGAGATACTCCTGCCACCCAAGGAAAGTGCTCTCTGGAAACTGACAGCCGAGGAGATGAGGGGGCTGCGCCAGATGATCCATGAGGAGGAGAGGCGGGACACCTTGCAGGATGTCCTGGACATGTTACTCATCGTCCTCAACGATCAACGAAACGAAGAAGACCTCGCTGTCTTCCTTGAGTTCCTACAGGATGAATTCCAGTATACATTAGCACAAAGGGAATTCCTCTTTGCCCTGGAGCTCCTGACGACCTTACATGAGAGTCGTCAGGCTTACAAAGCAAAAAGACCTTGGGCTCTGCCATCATTGGCCAAGTTCTTCCTCAGCATCTCAAGCCCCCAGGTTCTGGGTGCCCTTTCCCAGACTTGGCCCAGTCTGGACATGCTGGACGCAGAACAAATGAAGCTGCTGCGGCAAGTCCTGCTCCTTCTCCCCGCAGAGAGTATGTTGGCTCTAGGTCCCATGTTGCTTCAGCTTCGCTCTTCGGGCGCCCGAAGGGTGTTTATGGAGATCATCACCGTCCAGGCGAAGAGGGATCTCCGACCCCTGAAGCGTCTGCTGCGCCGCCCTGAAGTCTTCATGGTCCAGAGGCTAGTCAACATACTGGGACACCTGAAGGGCAAGGAACCTGCCCAACTCCTGCTCAAAATGGTAGGCCATAATTCAGAAAGGGTGCGGGATAGCGCCCTCAGATTCTTGGTAGCCCGAAATCTGGGCCCCAAGGTCCTTGAGAAGTTGTTCCCCCTTATTGACGATACGAGTGATTCCATTCGTCAGGTGATGTTCGAGTACTTGGGACGACGTAGGAGTGAGCTGGCTGAGGACCTCCTACTGGACTACATACAACAGGGGCAGTTTCGACAAAAGGACCAAGAACAGGTCTTGGCCTGTTACAGGGCCCTCGGTCGCTGTGGCTCCTCTCGTTCGGTTCCGTTCTTGCGAGAGGTCCTCATGAGTCGAGGTTGGATGCCCGGTTTCGGCAGATCCATCCATCGTTATGGTGCTGCTATTTCTCTCATGGAACTGGGAAACGAGGAGGCCAAGGAAATTCTTCAGAGGGCCTCCCGAAGCTTGTCTCTCCGTATACGGCGGGCCTATCGAAAGGCCGTGGAGGCGGGAAAATGACTACTGGAACGGAATCTTCGGATAAGCAGCTGCAGAAAAAACGGGATCTTTTTGGAATAAAGTTTCTCAGGGCCTTCTATAGACTTGTGCAAACGGTCAAGACCCATCCAGATAACAACAAATTGCTTATAGAGTATGCCAAAGACTTTGTTGGCTTTGTGGCCCTGTGGTGCAAGGATGAACCACATTTGACGATTCAGATTTCTCGAGGCAGATTCTTCCTGGAGGAGCAGAAACTGCACTACCCCAGGGAGACCGTCTATCTTGTCCACGAGATGATTCACTATTTTGAGCTGCGGGGGGTGCAAGGCCTCCGTTTCTACGCCGACATCAAGAACGCGTCCTTTGACCAGGTCCTGGGTTTTGCCCATGTCCTAAACGATGCCGAAAAGCAGGAGGATCCTTTAGCCTGGTTGCTCGAGCAAAGAGATGGAGGAGAATTCCCGTGGCTGGAGATCGTCACTGCACCGGCAGGGGGTCAACAGAAACGGACCCTTGAACGGAAGAAGATCGCCCGAAGGACCTACTCCCATGCCCTTAGTTCACTCAAGGAGGTCACCCAAAAAATAACGACCGAGGGCAGGGCGGGTGCTAGCAAGGTCAAGCGGATTGTTCAAAACATGGTCGATCTCCTCATGGAGGATGAGTCTGTCATCCTGGGGATGAGCACGATCCGAGACTATCACGACTACACGTACACCCACTCCGTAAACGTGGCCATACTGTCGCTGTGCCTGGGCAAGCGCATGGGACTTTCTCGCTTGTCTTTGAGGAGACTTGGAATCTGTGGTCTCGTTCATGATTTGGGAAAGGTAGAGGTGCCCTATGAGATCCTTAATAAGCCTGGAAAGCTGACGGAGGAAGAGATTAAGGAAATAGAGAAGCATCCCTTGGGTAGCGTGCGTCAAATCATCAAACTTCGGGCTTCTTCAGGTCTCAAGGCCAAGATTCTGCTGCCACCTTTCGAGCATCATCTCAAATACGATCTCTCGGGCTACCCTCGGGCCTATAGGAAGAAACCGGTCAGCCTATTTGGACGAATACTGGCCATAGCTGACGTCTACGATGCCATGACGTCCCCCCGGGTATATCGTCCCAGGGTGATTAGCCCTGATCGCACCTTAGGCATGATGCTCAAGGGGGCTGGGAAAGATTTTGATCCCATTCTGTTGAAGGTCTTTGTCAACATGCTTGGCATCTACCCCATGGGGACCCTGTTGCGGCTGGACACGGGTGAGGTGGGCTTGGTAAGTGGAACACCTGGAGAGTCCGATCGGGGACGCCCGCCGGTCTTGCTGTTAGCGTCTGACGGCAAAGGGGGGTTTAAGAAGGGAAAAACCGTGAACCTCGCTGAACGGCATCCGAAAACCGGGGCATTTCGAAGAAACGTTAAAGCGACCTTTCATCCTTCGACTATCGGAATCCAGCCCGCAGAGTTTCTGGCGTGAAGACCTGCCTCTGCTGGCCTAGGACATGAGATAAAAGCCGAAGACCTTGTCGTATTGAACGGATTCTGAAAAACGGCAACCGATTGCCCGGTCCTTAATCCATCTCACAACAACTTTTTTTTCGATTTTGGAGCGGTTTCTATCGTCTAAGGTGAAGCTCACCATCACCTCGTCTCCCTTTCTGAGTGTGTGCGGGCTGGCCGTAACAAACCTGATTCCTGTCATGGACAGGTCTTTCACCTCTACCTTCCCCGGGGCTGAGGTGGACCGAACCTTTGAATAAAAGCCCTGAAGATTCGTCTCTTTTCGGTAGGCCTTTCTGAATTCAAAGGTGACAGACAGAGACGAATTACAACTGCACCTTATCTTGAGGCGCCTTCTTGGGCCTTTGAACTTCCCCACATGTACGACTTTCGTGGTCTCACAGTGAGGGCACTTGACCACTGCCGTATTGTCCGGGTTTACATAGACCTTCTGTTCTTCCATGGAATATATACCCTCTCAAAAGCCCCTAAGGGAAAAGATGGATTTGGATTTCTGTGAACCGCAAGATCGCCCACCACGGTGTTGGGCAGGGCAACGATTCGCAGAAACAGATCGTCTCTTTCTGTCACGGGGCCCCATGCCCCCCTTGTTACCCTACCCTATACCTATCAAGCAGGTCACATTTGTCAAATAACATAGAAGGTATTTTTGCCTGCTTCTTTTGCCTTGTACAGAGCAGAATCAGCAAACCTCAAAAGCTGTTCGGGAGAAAGCGGCTCTTCGCCTGTCATACTGGAAATCCCCATGCTCACGGTAAGTTTGACATCTTTGCCTTCATATCGAAATTCCTTCTCTTGAACCCCTTTGAGGATGCGATTCGCAACCATGCTGGCGCTTTCTCTGGTAGCATCGGGCAGAATAATGACCATCTCGTCGCCCCCATAGCGCGCAACGACATCGGTTTTTCGCACGCAACGGGTGATAATCTTGGCAATTTCTCTGAGCACCAGATCTCCGAACTGATGGCCGCACGTATCGTTCACCCTTTTAAAATGGTCGATATCGAGCATTAGGAGAGACAATCCCATCTTGTACCTTTGAGACCTTTTTGTCTCCGTATCCAGTTGAATCTGAAAATACCGTTTCATAAAGAGCCCCGTCGTGGTATCCGTAATCGCGTCACGAAGGAGCCGCGCAATTTCAACCCCGAAGGAGATTTCCGTCATCAAGGTTTGCAGGAATTCTTCATCTCCCACATCGGGATTGAGCAGCAACACGCCTCGGAGGCTGTCCCTTATTTTGAGAAAGAAGCATCGCGTGCACCCTGTTAGATCTAACCACCGCTTTACGTGAATCTCCGGGTCCTCCTCTAAGACAGTGGGTAGCCTCCTGTTACCAACAAAGCACTCCTCGCCAACACAATCCATGCCCTCAATGCCGTGACTCGTCGCAAGCTCTAGACTCTCCCCGTTCTCTCTCACCAGAAATATGGCCCCTCTCGTCGACTTGGTAGCCTCAAGGGCAAGCTTGACCGACGTGTCCAAGGCCTGTCCAAGATCCGAACTTGAAGCCGATATGTCCGCGATCCGGCTCAGTATGGAAAGTTTGTCAAAGCCTTTCGCAGCGTTTTTGGTTATTGAGTCCACAGTCGTGACCAGGCCCACTGTATTGTCACCGGCCCCAAGGCGTCTTTGCCCCTGACGAACCATTTGTTTCTCTTCGCCGGAGGTTACCCCCTGATCCATCCTTTTTGCCAATCTGGAGGCATGGGCATGCAAGACAACCAACACCAGCACAGCGACCAAGACAGAGGACAACAGAATGGAGTTTCTTGTCTTTGCCATTTCCTGTCTTATCGTGTCGGCGGAAATCTTGACCCGTATGATCCCAACGGCCCTGTTTCTTGAATTCAAGATGGGAGAATAGGCTGACAACCACCACCCCTGTTGGTCCCTATGGAACGCTTCCTCTGCTATGGGACCGTCCAAGGCTTTCTGCATGACGGGACGGACGGTGACCTCTTGTGCCCCCTCTGGAAATTCCGCCTTTCCCAATTCGGACATGGTCCCATGGCCACGTGGCTTCTCAGAAGCAACCACGTCCAAGACGATTTCCCATGTATTCGGTCTGTCCGTTCTTGACATGGTGCAGATTTGACTAATCCGCCCGTCGCCCTCCATGAAGGCTTCAATCCTTTCGCACACTTCATTGAAAGCAGGCAATGCCAGAGAGCCCTCCCCCCCGGAAAGACCCTCATAGACATCTCCGTCAACCAACAAAGAGGCGGAATGGGCATAACCGGTAGTCGTGGTTCGGATTTCCTGCAAGTAGTAGGCACCGGTTCTCTGATAAAGAAAAAAGCCCACGGTTCCCACAACAGCAACGATAATCAGGGAAAGGACAACAGACTGTATTCGCAGGCTCACCAGTCAATAACCTCAATTCTCCGAAGAAACCCACAGGCTGGCATTCTTTGCACCTCCCATGAGCCTTGGGCGTTCCCTATAAGGGTCCACCAGCCGGCTCTGTTCACCTTTCCAGTCACAGGGGTGTCTGTGGCATATATTCTTCCCGTGATCTGCAGTTCTATGATTGTTCCCTTTGTGGTTGCACGTTTTATACCATGATTCGTCACAAATAACCAGACCTTGCCGTTAATTGACAGGCCCTGCACAACAAATTGCGCAAAGCGATGGGTCTGTGCGTCCTCCTGCCTCGTTTCACGCCTTTGCCCAAGGGATGACGCGATACAAAGACTCCCTATCAGACGGAAACGTGGTCCGTTGAGTTGGACAAGTGGGCCCAAGGCGCATGGCCCCTCAGTCTATCAAACTGAGAGGGAAATGAAGATAAAGAAGAGGGAAATGGTAGAAGTCTGTTCAGTCAGAAGGCAGAAGCATCTCTGAACCACCGAGCGGCCAAGATCCGCAGACGCGCGGCAGGGCCTGCATATCCCTTGACATTTCAAGTCAGTAGCGCTATAGCCCCGACAGGCTGGTGGGACTTTTCTTGATGCCCTTTCTTGAACGATCATTGACTGCGGGGACAAACAGGTCCCGATGGTGTTGAGGCTCCATTTCGCCGTGACAAGGGGTGGAGCTTACTCATTTTGGGAGGCGTTAAAGTTAGATAGTCTCGTTAATGGTCGATTTTGCTCTCTGCTTGAACGTTCTTGGGATGCCTCACTCAGGCCGCTAAATCATGAAAACTTGGGCTAAGGCCCTCAAACAGTATATGATTTTTCACGCGCCCCTGGCCAGGCATCTTTCCCCAAGAACGCCCAATGTCGTTCACAAAAGACTTCTTACGGGTCTGTCACAGTTAGATACTCTATTTGTTTTGATCGGGTGCGGCCCATCTTGTCGGAAAGGCCGCCAAGGAGGATGTGAAACCATCAGCAAATGAACGGCTTTTGGGCAAGGCAGGATCCCTTTGAGCCGGTCTTTCTACCCCTTTTGCCGATGAAGGAAGGGCTAAAAGATTTTTGTCTCTCTGATCCCAGATCCCGAAGAGGCCTATATGCCGAGAAAGTTCATTGAAGAGACGGTCTGTCGTATTGACCAACTGATGAAACGTCATGTCACGGCGCAGACTTACTTGGACCTGAGCTATGAGGATAACCAAGAGTCCATGGAACTTGTCAGCAGAATCGAGGAGATTGCTGATGCCATGAGGATTTGTCGGTCAAAAAACCTTCCCCAAGAGCAAAGAGAGCTGTACGCCTTTGCCGAGATGATTACAGCCGGAGAGGTCTCCTTATTCAAGGAGTACTTTGCATGGTTCAGGAATTTAAGTACAAAGGATTCCAAATGATGCGCCTCCCTGACCTCCCCAGCCATTGGCCTTGTCAGTTTGTCCCTGCCCCGTAAGGAGGTCTGTCCCATTGCGGTGGGCCTGCGGCCAAGAAGAAAGACTTGGATCATCCCTAAAAGAGTTGGTACAATCATAATCCTCAGATTTATAATGGCAGATTCAAAACCCGAAACTCGGGTTCAGAGGCATAACCCCTAAACAATGAACCAGTGATGAGGAGCGATATGGACGCGGACAATAACAATAGTCTTAACGAAACAGCAGCAGAGGAAGATTTCGAAGAATTGTTGAACCAGGGTATTGGTAAGCCAGTTCACTTCAACCCCGGTGAACAGGTAGAAGCCGTCGTCACCCAGATAACAAAAGAGTGGATTTTCATTGATGTGGGCGGCAAGTCGGACGGGAGTATTGTGATCAACGAATGCATTGATGATGAGGGCCGTCTCACCATCAAAGAAGGAGACACGATCAGTGCCTATTTCTTGTCTTCCAGGCACAATGACATGCTCTTTACCACCCGGCTCACTGGCGACACGGCCGGCAACGAACACCTGGAAGAGGCCTATCGCAGCGGGATCCCGGTCGAGGGCCGTGTTGAAAAGGAAATCAAGGGGGGGTTTGAAGTCAAGATTGGGGGAAATACGCGAGCCTTTTGCCCCTATTCCCAGATGGGACTGTACCGGGTGGAAGACAGGGGCCAGTATGTTGGCCAGCATGTGACTTTCA
>Ga0180438_10005796_pt1 | contig 16994 bp, 12 predicted proteins | sample SS_ome_12_FD_132455 | JGI IMG/M metagenome (GOLD analysis project Ga0180438, IMG submission 132455) | Hypersaline lake sediment archaeal communities from the Salton Sea, California, USA - SS_3_D_2 metaG | ecosystem: Environmental > Aquatic > Non-marine Saline and Alkaline > Hypersaline >...
CACACATCGTGGAGCACCCAAACGCACCCAAGGTTCAAAGTAGCGATCGCTCAGCCAAGGCGCTGGTGGTTGATGCAGAGACGTCTGCGTGCGACCTGCTGGACAACCTGCTCACCAGGATGGGATTCGAGGCCATGACCTGCCGAAATGGCCAGGATGCGCTGGAGAGACTGCGGAAGCACAGTTTCGACGTTGTGGTCACAGAGCTGGCACAGCCGGGTGTTGACGGCTTGGACTTCCTGGCCAAGGTGAAGGAACTGAACCCGGGCTGCGAAGTAGTGGTGGTCACTGACCGCCCTTCCGCCGCATCTGCTGTCAAAGCCATGAAGCTGGGCGCGTGCGACTACGTCTGCAAGCCCCTCAGCGCGCATCAACTAAGGGTGGTATTGGACGAAGCCCTGTCGAGGAGGCATCCGGAGAACGACAGCGCCAAGGCCCAATCGTGGGGCAATCCCCGCGTCAGCGAGCTGCTCGAGACAGAGATCTCGCGGTCACAGAGGCGCTTTCGGCCGCTGTCAGTGCTGATGATGGGCTTAGATGGGGGAGGATTGCAGGATGGTGAGGCGAAGCATCTCACCTGGGCTACGATCATGGACCAGACGGGCCCGTTGATTGCCAAAGCGCTTCGCAAGGGCGATGTTGTGGCCAGAAACGGAGAGAACGGGTTCGCTGTCGTCCTGGTAGAGACGAGCAAGCCGAGTGCTGTCAGCATAGCTGAGCGCTTGCTCCGTGTGGTGGGCGAAGCCAGGTTCCAGGACACAGATGGCTCTTGTCATAATGGGTTGGTGGCAAGTGTTGGAGTTGCGAGTTATCCGATAGACGCCATAGATGACTCCCATCTGGTCAGCGTCGCCGGGCGAGCGCTGGCGGAAGCCCGGCTGCGTGGAGGGAACGTGGTGCAGGCCGCGCATCCGAGTCTGGATCTTTCTATTCCCGCCGAGAAGCGCATCTACTTCCTGTGCAAACGGTGGGTCGACATAATCCTCTCGCTCTCGCTACTTGTCTTCACGTTTCCAGTGTTGGCAGTTGTCGCCTTGGCCATAAAGTTGGATTCGCGGGGCCCCGTGTTCTTCAAGCAAGAACGCGCTGGGGTGAGACGGCGGGGAGGTGGTGCCCAGGATGAGTGGGAGTTGAGTACATTCGGCATGTACAAGTTTCGTACTATGCAGCACCGGTGCAGGGCCGGCCTCCACCAGAAGTATATGAAGGCCCTAATCAATCACCACGAGCAGGAGGTCGGCAGTTCTGAAGACGACGGCCCGGCGGCTGTGCATAAACTGGTCAATGATCCGCGAAAAACGCGGGTGGGCAGGGTGCTTCGCAAGACGGCCCTTGACGAACTCCCTCAGCTGTGGAATGTGCTCAAGGGCGACATGAGTCTGGTAGGGCCCCGCCCCCCGATCGCCTACGAAATCGCAGAGTATGAGCCTCACCACTGGAGGAGGCTGGAGACAGTTCCGGGCTGTACCGGCTTGTGGCAGGTGAGTGGTTGGTGCACTCTGGGCTTCGAAGAGATGGTCGAGATAGATCTCCAGTACATCGCCCGACAGTCCCTCTTGCTCGACATGAGTATCCTGCTTCGAACCATACCGGCCGTCCTTCTGGCGAAGGGAAGGGGGTAGAGGTGACCATGATCAGAGTGGGTGTAATAGGTTGTGGGTACTGGGGCCCCAATCTGGTGCGGAATTTCGTCGAAATACCTACAGCAATGGTGGTGGGAGTGGCTGACCTGAACCAGGAGCGCATTGATCACATCAAGGGGTGTTATCCTCAACTTGTGGTTACGACTGACTATCGGCAGCTGTTTGAACTGGACCTTGATGCTATGGTGATCGCCACCCCGCCAGCCACTCACTTTGCGCTGGCCTGCGAGGCGATCGGCCGTGGCCTGCACGTGTTGGTAGAGAAACCCCTGACCTTGGCCAGCACCGATACTCAGCAGTTGATCGAGCTCGCCGAGGAGCATGAGCGCATTCTGATGGTGGGGCATACGTTTGTCTATAATCCGGCCGTTCGCGCCCTCAAGCGGATAGTAGACAGCGGGGAAATCGGCAGCGTGTACTATGTCGACGCTGTTCGCGTCAGCCTCGGGCTTTTTCAGAAGGATCTGAACGTATTGTGGGATCTAGCTCCCCACGACATCTCTATCCTTCTGTACATACTGGGGTCCAAACCCACAAGCGTGAGCGCACGAGGCACAAGCTGCGTGCTCAGTGACGTCGAAGATGTGGCGTACATGGACCTGTCATTTCCCGACAATATCCTCGCGCACGTGCACCTCAGCTGGCTTGATCCCTGCAAAGTGCGCCGGACTACGATTGTAGGTAGCAAGAAGATGCTAGTCTACGATGACGTAGAGAGCCTTGAGAAGATCAAGGTGTACGACAAGGGTGTGGAGCGTCCTCCCTACACAGATACGTTTGGCGATTTTCACTTCTCGTACCGATACGGCGACATCACGATTCCAAACATCAGGTTCACTGAGCCTCTGCGAGAAGAGTGCTCCCATTTCTTGGAGTGTATCACGGAGCGCAAGTCACCAGAGACCGACGGATACGAAGGTTTGAATGTAGTCAGAGTCATTGAAGCTGCAGAGCGATCTCTCAGGAACGGCGGATCAAGGGAGAAGATCACCTATGAGACTAGGCGACCGGCTGAGCGAATCGTGGCCTAGGTGGTCGGAGGAAGTCCGACTTGGACCTGGACACTTGATCGACCCTGGAGTCCTATTGGGATACAGAACCGGAAGGACCATAGATGACTATAGGTTGACGATCGGCCCAGGTGCGCGAGTTCGCAGCGGCACCGTCATCCATGGTGGTACTACCATCGGTGCAGACCTGGAGACCGGCCACAATGTGGTGATCAGAGAACAGAACACGATTGGCGACGGCTTCAGCATATGGAGTAACTCGGTTGTTGACTACGGGTGTGCCATCGGCTCGGCTGTCAAAGTCCACTGCAACGTGTACATTGCCCAGTTCACGGTGATCGAAGACGACGTATTCCTGGCTCCCGGGGTCGCGATCGCGAACGACCTACATCCCGGCTGTCCCTTCTCCCAACAGTGTATGCGTGGGCCATTGATTAAGAAAGGCGCTCAGATTGGGATGAGTGCCACTCTGTTGCCATTCATCAGTGTGGGAGAACGTGCCGTGATCGGCGCCGGAAGTGTCGTGACCAGAGATGTGCCAGCGTACACCGTTGTATGCGGGAATCCTGCCCGTGTACTGAGGGATGTGCGTGAAGTGAGGTGCATCAAGGAATACATCGATAGACCCTACGCCTGAGGAGAGCCAGAAGCATGAAATCGACAATTCCCTTGGTAGACCTGCGCGCTCAGTACCTGCCGCTGAAGGACGAGTTGCTGGCGGCCATTGGCGACGCTCTGGAGGGCATGCGACTATTCCTGGGGGAGAACGTTGTCGCCTTCGAACAGGAGTTCGCACAATACTGCGGCGCCACAGATGCCGTGGGGGTCGGATCAGGAACGGAGGCCCTGCACTTGGCTCTCCTCGCGTGCGGGGTTGGATCGGGTGACGAGGTCATCACCGCTTCCCATACATTCATAGCCACAGTTGAGGCGATCTGTCTGACTGGCGCTACGCCAGTCCTTGTGGACATAGACCCCGAGACCTACACGATGGATGTCGGCCAGATCGAAGACAAGATCACCCCTCGCACAAGAGCGATCGTGCCTGTCCACCTGTACGGTCAACCTGCTGATATGGATCCGATCCTGGTTATTGCCAATGAGCACGGACTCGTGGTCGTCGAGGACGCCTGTCAGGCACATGGTGCAGAATACAAGGGAAGGCGAACAGGTGCACTCGGGGATGTGGGCTGCTTCAGCTTCTACTTCTCCAAGAACTTGGGGGCCTACGGAGAGGCAGGGATATGCGTCACCAGTTCTCCTGACATTGCCCGACGCCTGAGGATGTTCAGGGATCACGGATCGGAACGTAAGTACGATCATCAGATTATGGGCTTCAATGCTCGACTTGACGAGATTCAGGCAGCCGTCTTGCGGGTGAAGCTGAGGCGATTGGATGGGTGGAACGAGGCAAGGCGCAGGATTGCCGATCGCTACAACGCGCTGCTGGCCGACTGCTCGGTGATCACACCGATTGAGGCCCGGGCCGCTCGGCACGTCTATCACCTCTACGTCATAAGGACCTCCCATAGAGACGAGCTGCAGGCCTATCTTTCCGAGAGAGGCGTTGCGACCGGCATCCATTATCCAATTCCGGTTCATCGACAGCCTTCCTGGCGCAGCGTCAGCTGTAGCAGGACGAACCTCCCAGTTACAGAGAGGTGTGCAGACGAAATCCTGTCGCTGCCGATGTACCCTGAGCTTGATGCTAGTTCTATCGAATACGTGGCAGAGTCCATAAACCAGTTCGAGCCTGAACACCGGAGTGAATCGGTGCTTCATCAGCTTGCTGGTTGACTTGAGAAGAGCAGGGTGCTCATCGGTCGTATCACGCGAATTCTCTGGCCTCTTCTGAAGTCCTGCCCTGGGGGAGAGCCGGACCCCATACTACTCATGCGCCAGTGGATGGACTGAGACGCGCAGAGGGCAGCCTGGACCCACGCCAGAGGCAAGGCGCGAGGTATAGCTGGTGGGTAGGAGTAGCTCGCTACCAGACGGACTAGGCCGCTGTCGCAGGCGCATGTGGTCTCCGTGGTTCGTGTATGCGGGTGCTGAGAACGGACAGCGGACCGCGCCCTGACAAGGGGTGGCTCGAGGGTCAGTGTGGCGAGAACGACCAGGTTTCGCCGGTACTAAGCGGGCTTGGCGAGAAGGGTGCTTACTTCAATATGTGGAGCTTGGCAAAGCGGGTAATGAGGCGGCTGTTAGGGCACCGCTACTTTTCTGTCAGAGCCTACCGCCATCTGCTGATTTCCAGACTGAGACGCAGGGAGCCTCTGTTCGTGCACTCAATGGGCAAGGTTGGCTCTTCTACGATCGTACGCTCATTGGAGGCGTCAGGGCTGGAGGAACACATGCCCATCCACTGGACTACCTTCCTGAGCCCGGAAGGTGTCCGGTTCCTGGAAGACCTCCAGAGGGAGGGCTATGGAGGTCGGAACAAGGTACCCATCGACAAGCAATCGGCGATGGTAGCCAGGCGGGTCTTGAGTAGAGAGCTGGGCAGAGGCCATCTTATAGGAGGAAAGTGCAAGGTGGTGACTCTCGTCCGAGACCCGGTCGCCACGAACGTAGCGGGATTCTTTCAGAACCATGCTTGGTGGCCACCTGAGCTGAGGGCGAAATGCACGGCTGGATTGCCGGGGTACGTGGATGACTTGGCCCAGCTCTTCTTTGAGAAATACCCACATGACGTGCCCTTGACGTGGTTCGACACCGAACTGAAAGGCGTGTTTGGCGTTGATGTGTTCAGGAGCGAGTTCCCCAGGTCGAAGGGCTACAAGGTCTACCGGGGAGGCCCGGTTGAGGTGCTCGTATGCAAACTGGAGAAGCTTGACGACTGTGCGGAGGAGGCATTCCGCGAGTTTCTGGGTATCGAAGGATTCACGGTGCAGAAGGCAAACGTGGCATCGGGCAAATGGTACGCAAGTATCTACCAGGAGTTCAAGGATGGCTTGGTGCTGCCTGCCGCCTACGCAGATCGGATGTTCAACTCCAGAGTCACCCGGCACTTCTACGATGATGAAGAAATCGAGTCGTTCAGAGTGAAGTGGCGCACGACCGATCTGGGATCCTCCTGCGAAGGCGAGACTGCGCGGAGGTGTCAGCTTTCAGCGGTTGAACCTGGCCGACAGGAAGCTACAGTTGCATCTAACGACTAGCGAGCCCGCTGACCCGTAGACCTGGGAGCGGCACTGTGCCGCACCCAGGTACAGGAGACGGATTGCCCACGAAGCGCAGGGCCGCCGCGTCTGACATTCATTGAATCGAGAAGGGAGGTGCGGGGAACATCGGCAGGCGAGAGTTTGGGATTGCTCTCGTTGTGTCCTTGATGTTGGGGGCAGGACTCGCCATGGCTCTGAGTGGCTCAGACATTAAGAGGGTGGCGCAGCGCAGTGAGGCTCGCGAGGAGCAGGTCCCCAGCTACTCCGCAGCGCCTGTCCTGGAGACCAGCACATCTGAGCCTCCTGCTACAGGCGCTGCTCGGGCCGTAGGATCGCCTACTGCGGTGCCTTCGACGCATACTGTCATACAGGAGGCCGAAGAGCCCGGCGAGGATCTGGACGATGTCCTGCTCCTCTTCGACTCCAGCCAGCCTACCAGTTTCGACACCAATCTGTGCCGTTTGGCTGAGTACTACGGTCTTGGCTGTGCACAGCTTGACCTGGGCAACACCCAGGTCGTCGATGAATTGCTCAGGGACAAGAACGGGGAGTATTTCAAGTTGGTCGGCATCAGTGCGGCCACTCTGCTGGGTAGCCCTCCGCTGCTCAGCGATCACGAGGTTGGCCTACTTCGGTGGGCCATGGAGACCTCGGGCGTCAATGTGCTGGTGTCAAACGTACGCGACGAGTTAGACCCTGCGCGCCTCTCAGAACTGACGGGAGGAGCTGTCGTTGGTGCCACCAGGGTTCCGTACTCCACCAGGGAGTGGCACATCTCGTCTGAAGCGCCAGAGATGACGCGGGAACTCAGTGGACAGATCATCTCCAGCTGGACAGCACAGCTGGACTGCGGCCTTATTCTGGGCGGCTTCCAGGAGGGACTGACCACGCTCATCGCTTCGCGAGACTCGTCGGGATCGAGCTACCCAATCTTCGTCAAGCGAGAGGTGGGTCAGGGCTCCTTGCTCATCGATGGAGGGCAGACGGGCGAGAGCCTGGATGACATGGCTCTCGGGGAGATGTACTACGATGAGGATCATTTCTCGAAGATCTTCCCGCTGATGATCTCTCTCCGGTACGCGTTGGGTGCCGAGGCGTGGCACAGTGACCACGACTACGCCAACCTCACGATTGATGACCCGAGGCTGATTGCTGTCTGGCGCAACCTTAGCTTCGTGGAGTTGCTTAGCCAGATGAATGCGCACGACTTCCACACAACCATTGCTTTCATCCCAAGGACCTGGAAAGAGACTGAGCCTCGAGTAGCGCAGCTCTTTCGAGACAATCCTGAGCGATTCTCGCTGGTGCAACATGGGAACAACCACGATGGCTACGAGTTCTACAAGTATGTCGTGAGTGAGGACGATGAATATGAGGGCGAGCACCTCCCTGCGAGGCCCCTGGCAGAGCAGGAGGCCGACATACTGGAAGGGTTGACCAGGATGGAGCAACATCGGCGGCGCTCAGGCATCGCACACGACCGTGTGATGGTATTCCCGTGGGGGATATGCCCCGAGCCGACGCTCGTTCTGTTGAAGGAGTACAACTTCCTCGCCACCGTCAACGGTCGGACCATTCCCTTGGATGCTGCTCCTCCGATCAGTTGGGACCACGGGATGCGCCCGGCGAACATGGAATACGGCAACTTCGCTGTCCTGGGTCGGAGGCACCCTGGCACTTACCGGCCGTTTCAACCTCATCCACGACGTTTCGTCTATGACCTATTCATCGATAGGCCTGCGTTGTTCTATTCGCACGCAGGGCAGCTATTCGAAACGGGTATGCACTCGTTCAATACCGTTGCGGACGATATGAACGGATTGGAGGGAGACGTCGAATGGCGGAGCCTCGGATACATAGTGAAGCACTTGTACCTCGAGAAGATGAACGATGATGGCAGCGTGGACGTCAGGATGTACACTAGCCATCTGGCATTCACCAACGACTCTCCAGATGAGCGGACCTATCACGTAACCAAGGCCGAAACCCTCAATGTGCCCGTCAAGTCACTGACCGTCAACGGCCACGAGTTTCCGCATCGCGTGGAGGATGGCTTTCTTTCTCTGGATGCCCGCATTCCGCCGAACACAACTGTGGAGATAGTGATTCGGTATGGGGACTAGGTGCCACGACAGGGATCGTGCACACCAGTCAGGTCGAGTCTGAGAGTTCCAATTCCTTTGTCGTATGGATGCAGTGAACTCTGATCGGACGTCTGAAGGGCGCGGGACTTATGCCAGCGAAGACTGATGACATACCGATAGTGCCCGGCGAAAGCGCCGTTGCTCAGTCAGCGTTCAAGGTCTCTCTAGGAGGCCTGTTCGGCTTGATCGCTGGCTTGGCGAGCCAGATGATCGTCGCCTCCTTCTTCGGCGCGGGAGCTGAGATGGACGCTTTCCTGACCGCGTTGGTAGTCCCAGTCTATTTCCAGTCTGTGCTCCTTTCCGGGCTACCCTTTGTTTTCATTCCAGCTTTCGTGGAAGCGGAAGCAGTCGGCGATGACAAACAGGCTTGGGCTCTCACCGGCACCTTCTTCTGGCTGACAGCGGCCGTCCTTGCATCGGTCGCCGCAGGAGGATCCCTTTTCGCCTACAGAATCATCTCGGTTTCGGCGCCAGGACTGAGTCCCGAGAAGGCACTCCTGGCGGCGCAAATGCTGTCCGTGCTCATGTTCGTGGTGCCGTTCACCGGTTTGGGAACCCTCACAAGGGGAATCCAGAATGCCCGAGATCGATTCTTCTGGCCCGCTGTAGCTCCCGCAGTCGGCTCGGTCGGCAATGTGGTTGTGTTGCTGTGCCTCTATCGTTCAGTAGGGTCCATTGCTCTCGCGTGGGGGTACCTCGTCGCAGGGATTCTGAGCGCATTACTAACGATCGTTCCTGTATTGCGGCACGGGTGGAAGAGTCTGATTCCACTCAACGACCGCCGAGTGCGTGACATGGCCAGACTGATTGCGCCTTTCATACTGTTCGGGATATTGACCCGTTCTACATCGGTCTTCGAACGGTACTTTGCCTCGAATCTACCTGATGGTGATCTCTCGTATCTTGGATACGCAGGCAGGGTAGCAGGGATCTTGGTTACGGTACTGGGTTCGGCAATAGCCACCGCGGCTTTCCCAGCCATGGCCCGAGCGCAGGCACGTGGAGGCGAGACGGGCCTGGTCGAGGAAACGATGCACGGCTTTCGTCTGACGGTAGCCGTGGCGTTCCCTGCTTGGGCTCTCTTCGGGGCTATTTCGCTGCCGCTGGTCGCGGTGCTCTTTGAGAGAGGTGCGTTTCAGCACACCGCCACGTTGGCAACGAGTCGCATTGTCCCCATCGTGATCCTTGGCGCACTGGTGTTTCGAATGATCGGGAATCTGATAACGAGGGTGTTCTACGTGACCAAGGATACTCATACTGTGCCCATAGTAGTCGCGGTAACGACTGTCGTGTATGTGCTGCTGGCCAAAGTTCTGGCAGATGCTCGTGGCTACGTGGGATTGGCACTTGCACAGCCACTCCACTCAGGATTGGCCATCCTGATCCTGATACTGCTGCTTGTCAAGAGACTGAGATTGTTGAGCGCGACGAATCTACTCAAGATCACAATCATCTACGGGAGCGCAAGCCTGGTAGCGTTCGTTGCCGCACGCTTCGTCTCTGGTGTTCTGGTTTTCCTACCGAGCATCGTGCAGCTGGCGGCGGCTTCCGTGGTCGCTGCGGTCGTGTACATGGCCATAGTCTTCAGAATGGAACGGGATGTTGCCCTATCACTGCTGGAAATGATGGGGCTGGGGCAGCTGTCAGGGCGCGCGAGAATCGCATTCCGCCGCGCCGCGGAGAGCCTCGCCCACATGAGGGGCTGAGAGGGCTGTGACTGGGTGGTTACCGACGGGTGGCCGTGCCAGTCCGGAAAGTGGATCGATGCGTATCACGCTTGTCACGGCGTTCTATCCAGGGGAAAGGATGGGGGGATCGGAGTACCAGACTCTGCTCATCGCAGAAGGCTTGGCGGAACTCGGGCATGACGTGGTGTTTCTGGGCACGGATGCAGACAAGGAAGACGTATTTGACGCAAGTAACTTGAAAGTCATCGAGGCTCCTAGTTGGCGCTCGGTCGGCTGGAATCATCACCGAGGGTGCATCACCAGAGCTTTGCAGTGGAGCGATCCCGATGTTTGCTATGTCCGTGTGTTCGAGGAGCTAGCCACGATCGTGCCCTGGTGCGGGAAGGCGAGCGTGCCGGTGGTCTCGGTGTCGGCCAGCGCGAAAACCGCAAACCCTTTTCTGCTTGGCTATCATCCGATAGAGACGCTTGCGCATCTTCGTTCGCTACAGACATTCAGGCATCTGCGTTCATTCTTCTCAATTCGCTCCTCCAGTGTGCACGTATGCAACACGCAAGCCTTGAAGCGGCAGATGCGGCGGTGGTTCCCGCGAAAGCGTATCAACGTGATCTATAACGGTTCACCGGTCCCACCCCCTAAGGAAGTGCACCGCGGGTCATCAGGGCAAGTGATCTGGGTCAACAATCTCAAGCGGTGGAAGAGGCCAGAGGTCTTCGTGGAACTGGCGCGTCGACTTCCACAGTATGACTTCGTAATGATAGGCAAAATCTCAGCCGGCAGAAGATACACGAGACAGACCACCGCTGTCCTGGAGGACGCTCCGGCCAATCTCCGTTATCTCGGTCCGCTGCCGCTTGTACAGGTGAACACCATGATATCGGACAGCGACTTGCTCCTCTATACGAGTCTCCCTGTGGAGGGGTTCGGCAATTCCTTCCTTCAGGCCTGGCTTCGAGGAGTGCCTACTCTGAGCCTTACTTTCGATCTGGACGGTATCCTACAACGCGAGGGAGTAGGGCGCTGTGCCGCGACCTTTGAGCAGTTGGCAGCCGATGTGGGGGAGTTGATGGCCGACGAGTCGCTTCGCGGAGAAATGGGCGCTCGGGCCAGGCAGTATGCTATCAGCCACCACAGCACGCACAAGATGGTTACGGATTACGACACGCTATTCGGTGAGCTCGAGACGCCGTAGCGTTGCAGACTACTTCACTAACTTGCGGTTGGCAGCTACCGATGGAGCGCGATTCGACACGGGTCAATCGAAGGAGGAGTCCGATCAGTGCTAGTAGACTTCATGGTAATCGGTGCGCAGAAGTGTGGAACAAGCAGCTTGGCGGGCCAGCTCGCTCAACATCCGCAAATCTGTTTCTGCTCAAAGAAGGAGCCGGGTTACTTCGACAGGACCGAAGACTGGGAAGCCACTCTGGACGAGTATCACAAGCTGTACTCGCCGGCAGCAGGACAGATCTGCGGAGAAGCCTCCACAATGTACACCTTCATCCCAGAGTGGCAAGGCACTCATGCGAGGCTCGCCGCGTACAATCCAGATCTAAAGCTGATCTACATGATGAGACAGCCGGTCGAGAGAATCATATCCCAATATTCGCACCGGCTGGTGCGCGGTACCGTGAGGGACGATGCCGAGATCGCGGTCTTCGCCGACCCCGCTTACGTGAACAGAAGTCGCTATGCCGTTCAGATCAGACCGTACCTGGAGTTGTTCGGTCCGGAGAAAGTCTTGCTTCTCATTTTCGAGGAGTACACCCACGATCCACTAAGTATCCTGGGACGGATAGCCGAGTTTCTGGACGTTCGCCCAGATGCATTCCAGAGTGTCGATCTCACCGCTCGTCACAGATCGGCCAGAGAATGGTACCTGCGGGATTCGTACCGCAAGATGCAAAGCTCGACCGTGCTGCGGGCTGTCGCATCCAAGGTGCCATCTTCGATGCGCAGGGCGGCGCGCCCCTACTTCTGCAATCGGTTAGAAGCGAAACCTGAGTTTTCTCCCGAGTTGAAGCTAACCCTCTGGCGAATGCTGGAGGATGACGTAGCGGCAATTGAGGATATGTTGGGACGTCGTCTGGTCACTTGGAGAGAAGAAAACACTGAACGGACCTACCTGTGAGGATCTTTGCTGCGGAGATGGGATCGAAGGCGCTATCAGAGACAAGGAGCGGTCGGCGGCTAGGTGTCTCGTGGTGTACGCTGCTACTGGTCGCGCTGGCCGCCGATCTGATCACACCTTTTCTGATCTGGAAGGGTGCGCTCCCGGCATTCACCCGGTGGGTGTCCCATGCGGCAGTTGCGGTAGCCATGATCGGTGCCTATGTCCGCATGATGGTCTTTGACAGAGTGCCCCGGGCGGTCTGGCTGATTGTTTGGCTGTCAGCGACCGGCATCGTCGTAGCAGTCCTGCGCGGACAGGGAATCGCGGCCACTATCTGGGGTTGGTGGATCATGTTTCAGTTCCCCTTAGCGGCTGTATTCGTGTATCTCCAGTGGGACTGGCCCAGGTCCCCGGCACAGGGCCTGCGGCTCGTCTGTACGGCCATCCTGGCAGCCGAGGTGATCATCCAGATCGGCCAGTACTTGACGGGTGAGCCCCCTGGAGACAACCTGGCTGGGACGTTCGGTTATCACGGCGTCGCAAAACTGATGCTCTTCACTGTGTTCGTGTTGTGCCTCGCACTTGGGCAGTGGTTGGCGGACGGACGCTGGAAGAACCTCGTGCTGGTGCTGGCCCTGGGTGGCGTCTCGAGCGTGTTGAGCGCGCTCAAGCTCTTCCCCTTCGCCGTGTTTGTGTTGGCGATGGTCGCTCTCGGCCTGTACGCGCTGCGGCACGGGCAACCAGTGAAGATGGCGTGCTACGCGCTCCTGATTGTGGCCGTCGTTGGGATCTTCTTCAGGCTCTACAACGCGGTTGTGCCCCCTGTGCAAGGTGCAAGGCCATTGGAGTCCTACCTTGACGCTGGCACGCTGTCCGAATACTTCGGCGGTTTGACTCCCGCATCAGGAAGTGGGCGGTATTCCGAAAGGTACTTCCTGGGGCGCAATTATGCGGTGTCCTATGGGTGGGAGGCGATTCAGCGAGACCCATCGACCCTCTTGTTTGGCATGGGACTCGGCGCTCGTGGTGAGAGCAGAACACTGGGTACGGCCGGCGTGGGGTTGCTGGAAGGCGGATTGGGATTGACTACCGGTACCACTTTGCTGGTGATGATGCAGGAGCTAGGGCTGGTGGGAATGGCCATCTTGGGTGGTTTTGCACTGTGGACCGTTGTTACGCTCTTCGCGGAGATCAGAAGGAACCCTCTGTCTGGTGCCACGGAACTGCGATACGCTCTGCTCCTCTTCTCTCTGCTGTGGCCACTCTGGCTCTGGTACACGAGTATGTGGCTCTTCCGCGTGCCTATGCTGCTGTACTGGGGGGCGCTCGGCTATGTGCTGGTCGAGCCTCAACTTGAGAAGGTCGACGCCGAGGGGGCGCGGGTGGCTGGCACATCAGATCATCGACACGCGGGCAGTGCACCATGAACCATCCTCGTCAGTCGTCGGAAGATCTTCGTCTTGTATGGGTGTACAACGCACCGGTGGTTTCCACACTGGCGGCAACCTCACGACTGGCGGTCACCGAGGGGTTGCGCAATGCGGGATGGCAAGTCATCCTGGTGGCAGAAGGAGCAGCCGGTCGGCGATGTGTCCGGGGAGTAGAGGTGCTTTGCATTCCGAAGCCAGGAGTCTATTTGCTCGGCCACTGCCTGTTCCATCTTCGGCTCGTTGCCTTGCTTGCGCAGGAATGGTCGAACACAGACGTCGTGCTCTTTCATCAGATGTCTGCACCGTGGATCCTCCCGCTCCGATTGATTCGTCGTCTGATAGGCGGAAGCGGACCGATGCTGGTGATGGATACCCGGGACGTCAGCCAGCGCCCGTACGATGCGAGGGGCAGACTGCGCACGATGTACTACGACTTCGCGCATAGGCTGGCCAACTCTTGGGCTGATGGGCAAACGGCAATAACCAGGCGAATGGCGGAGTGGAAGCAGATACCCTCGGATCAGCTATGGGGGACTTGGCCCTCCGGGGTGGACGCGGAAGACTTTTTGTCGGTCTACGCGGCGAGGGCATGGCCATCGGGCAGAGAGCCGATTCACATGGTCTACGTAGGCGCTCTGCTGCCTGAGCGGAATCTCGTACCGCTGTGCCATGCCGTGCACCAGGCAAACACCAGACAGATGGCGTTTTCTCTCGAAGTCGTGGGAGATGGTCCGCACAGGTCGGCACTAGAGCAAGCGGCTCAGCAGGCAGGAGAGCGTGTACGCGTCGTACCTGCGGTGCCGCACCACCAGGTTCCGGCGCTGCTGGCCGAGGCCCATGTTGGGGTTGTCTCTCTTCCCGATCCCGGTGACCAGAAGTTCCGGGTGTCCAGTCCAATCAAACTGTTTGAGTACATGGCTGCAGGTCTACCCATCCTGGCCACTCGCAACGTCTGCTACACTGATGTAATGGACTCAAGAGGGTTCGCCTTCTGGTCGGAGAGCGCGAGCGTCGAAGACCTGTTTGCTGCATTGTGTAATGTCTGGCGAGGTAGGGGAGCGCTGAAGGACATGGGATTCAAGGCAGCCGCCGTGGCGTCACAGTGGACATGGACCGAATCGGCGCGCAGACTCGATGGATCCCTGAGAGGGGGACTTGACAGCGCCTACCTTGCGCCAAGTCGGGTTAGCGAGTACTCAGGTTAGTGCGGGAAGGTCTGCGAAAGAATACAGGTAAGAGGGCCATGCGAGTTGCTGTGATCGTCTCCATGAAGAAAGGGCTCGACCATTTTGTCTTGAGAGAACTGCGTTCTCTGGCGAAGCAGGGCTTTTCACTGAGGCTATTCCCAACGCGGTACGCACTCGGACTTCACAACGCACAGGAAGACTGGCCAGTCCACCGCTGGAGCCCATTGGGTGTCGTGCTGAGACAGCCCTACTACTTCCTGCGAGAGCCACTTCTCTACATCCGGCTACTGTGGGAGGCCGTGACGACCCGTGGGCTGGTCGATGTGGCGCTGGCCTGGCACTTTGCAGGGCAGATGGGCGATGTAGATATGATCTACGCCATCTGTGGCGATCACAAGTTTTTCATTGGGTACTTCTGCAAGCAGATTCTTGAGAAGCCGTTGGCTGTCGAGATTCACGCTTACGAACTCTACCGCAACCCCAACCCACGCCTATTTGCTGGAGCCTTATCGAGGTGCGATCGAATCATCACCGTGACAGAGCATAACAAGCGACTGCTCGTGGACGATCACCGTGTCGATCCATCGAAGATCGAGGTGGTACGAATCACCGTGGATACCGAGGACTACGCGCCGGGCAGGAAGTTCATCGTATTGATCGTTGCCTTCTTTGATGAGCGCAAGGGACACGAACTCTTGTTCAAGGCAATCAGCCGACTGGCGAGGGAAGACATCGAGGTTTGGGTCGTGGGTGGGCACGATGGACGGGCCGGGGCGGTCGACGTGCGGAGGCAGGCAATTGAGCTAGGGGTCGACTCACAGGTCGCCTTCTTTGGCAAGCTCGGTGGCAACGCTCTGAAAGCGGCTTATCGTGCTTGCGATGTATTCTGCTTGCCTTGCCGGGAGGATAGTCGCGGGGTCTCCGAAGGTTTTCCCACAGTGCTCGCAGAGGCTATGGCCTTTGGCAAGCCCGTGATCACGACGCGTCACGTCGAGATCCCTACCATCGTTGACGAAATAGTGGTTGATGAGAACGACGTAGAGGCTCTGGCCGAAGCGATCCAGCAGGTGTGCCAGTCCGCACCGTTCCGCCAGAGACTCGGCGAGAGGAACCGGAGTATTGCAGAAGCGGTCTTCTCCACCCGTAACACCGAGTCCACAGCTCGAATCCTCGGTAGCCTGCTGGAGAACCCGAGCCAGTAGTGGCTTGGCGGGCTAGGTCGGGTGCACCCCCTGAAGCGTGGGTGATAGGGTATGCCAGGATCCTGGGGCTAGTTCGCAGGAATGAGAGTTGGCGGAGCGTGAACGCTGTGGAAGAGGCGGATGTGGAGCAAATGTCAGCCTGGGGAATTCGCATCTCGAAGACAAGACCTTGGGCGCTCGGGGACTCGAGTTGCAGTGTCAAGAATCTCTTGCTCGCCCTAGGTGTGGGGAAAGTCACATGAGAGTGGCAATTGTGGGATGTGGCCAGATCTCCCGGGTCCACATGAGTGCCTTGGGAGAGATAGACGGGATCGACGTTTGCGCGGTATGTGACCGAGACAAGTGGCGCGCTCAGGAGTCGGCCAAGCGCGCGGGCGGAGCCAGCGCCTACACCGACCTCGCGACTCTGCTCCGACGGGAGAGCCCGGATGCGGTACACGTACTCACGCCACCGCATACGCACGCAGAGCTGGCAATAGAGGCCATGGAAGCGGGATGTCACGCTCTGGTCGAGAAGCCTCTCGCTCTCAGTGTGGAAGATGCGGACTCCATGCTAAGGGCGGCAGAGAAGAGCGCGGTGAGGCTGTGCGCCGGTCACAACTACCTGTTCAAGCCCAGTGTCATGAAGGCCAGAGAACTGGTTGCCAGCGGCGCGATTGGCAGGGTCGTCCACGTCCACAGCTACTACGGCCTGTCTGGTGAGGCAGGGTCGTACTCCCTCTCCGCTGGTCGCTCTCACTGGGCTTGGAGGCTCCCCGGAGGCGTCTTCACGAACTTCTTGCCCCATCTCATCTACCTTCAATTGGCGTTCCTGCCGGACGTGAGTTCGGTTGCTGGGGTTGCCTTTGGGTGGCAGCCCGATCTGAACCAGCAGGCAGCTGAGATGACCATATTGCTTCAGGGCACCGGAGCATCAGGTACGATGATTATCTCCATGCGGGCCAGGCCCTACGCCAAGTTTGTCGACGTCTACGGCACCACCGGAACGGTCCATGCAGATCTCGTGAGAGAGATCTGCACGATCCATCCGGAGAGGCGTCTGCCGCGAATGCTGTCCAAGGCGGTCTTCAGCCTGGAGGATAGTCTACAGGTTACGACGGGCACCATGGCGAGCACCGTGAGGGCGGCCCTCGGCCGGATGAAGGCCATGCCAGGGTTGCGTGCCCTCATCAGACAGTTCTATGAGAGCATAGCACTCGACCAACCACCTCCTGTGCCCCCCGCAGAGGCAAGGAGGGGAGTCGCACTCATGGAGATGGTGTGGGACAAGTCGCCTGCTCCGCCCTCTGAGAGCCGGCCTCCCGTGTCCGAGCCGGTGATTGCGGCTCCTGAGACTCAAGCGGAGCGCGTCATACATGAACGTGACATGCCGGGCAAGGTTCTCGTCACCGGCGCGACGGGGTTTCTCGGCCATAG
>Ga0180438_10005797_pt1 | contig 16993 bp, 8 predicted proteins | sample SS_ome_12_FD_132455 | JGI IMG/M metagenome (GOLD analysis project Ga0180438, IMG submission 132455) | Hypersaline lake sediment archaeal communities from the Salton Sea, California, USA - SS_3_D_2 metaG | ecosystem: Environmental > Aquatic > Non-marine Saline and Alkaline > Hypersaline >...
CAGTACATGTAAAAGACGTTCTTCATCAAGAAAATAGTTATTAAGAAAATCGGATTGATATTGTAATGCAAAACCTTTACTAAATGGAAGAGTATCGGGTAATTCATGATAGGCGCGATTCATAGAACAATTTATGGCTTCCTGGGGAATACCATTCTCCAAAGCCAGTTTTTCCATGTCTGTATTGGAATAAATCTTTAAAATATGAATATAGGGAAAATGAATCCATTTAAGGCTTTTAATAAAATTGAGAGTCATCATGGCTTCTTCTTCTGTCTCGGTCGGAAATCCCAGCATGGTATGAAGTTCAAGTATCACCTGTGGATGTTTTTCAATTATATATTCTAAGTTCGCCTTAAGCTTTGCGATATCAAGGTTTTTGCCGATTAGTTTCTGCAGCCGAGGAGAGGCGGTTTCCAAAGCCAATGGGAAACTGGTCGCTCCTGCCTTGACCATCAGGTCAATATACTCTTTTGTTAATATATCTCCCCGGAGCCCACTGGGAAAATGCATCTGGATATCCAGTTGATTTTCTATAATTAATTCAAAAAAGCGCATACTATTTTTAATATCCAGGTTGAAAATATCGTCAATAAAAACAAACCTCCGTACTCCCATTTTATAGTATAGCTGTACTTCCTCAAAAATGTTTTCAGCAGAACGAACGACATATTTTTTAGGCCATACTCGGCAGCAATAAGCGCAATTATAAGGACATCCACGAGTCGCTTGTAATGTAATACTGTTTTTTACCATCCCCTGTCCGATATATTTTATATATTTTTCATAATCCGTTAATGAACGATCAATAATAGGTATATTATCAAACTCCTTCACCGGTTGCCTTTTTTTACTTATATACGGTACTATTGGACTTCTCTTAGATCCTTTTAAATCAGTAAACAATATATTATCAACTTTATCTTTATCGGTTAAAATAATATCGACATTTGAATCGTCGAACATATACTTTATCCTTTCCTCAGGAAATTCAGGATCTATCGGTAAATACGCTCCTCCTGACTTCAGTATCCCTAATATCCCTATTATCATCTCTAAAGATCGATCCAAAATCATACCTACGATGCCATTAGACTGAATCCCTTTCTCTTTTAATACGAATGCCAACTGGTTTGATCTTTCATTCAATCGACGATAGGTTAATTGGTTCTCTTTATATACCATGGCTATACCATCCGGTTTTCTTTTAACCTGCTCCTCAAATAACTTATCTATTGTCTTGTCTCTGGGATAGTCTGATTCTGTTTCATTAAACTCATATAATAGCTGTTCTTTCACCCGGTCTGTCAGTATTTCTATATCTGATATCCGGATATCTGTATGTTTTAATAGTAATGAGATTGCCTTTTTAAAATATTTTATAAAACTCTCTATCGTCTCTTTTCTAAAAAGCTTTGTACTATACTCTAAAGTAAAATTTAACCCCCCTGCATCTTCATAACAAATCAATGTTAAATCAAACTTTGATATCTTGTTATCATAATCATATGGGACAAGATCTAACTCATTTTCCTTTTGCACTGCTACTACTCTCTCTATATTTTGTAATGCAAACGCTACATCAAATAATGGATTCCGACTCGTATCTCTGGGTACGGATAGTTTATCGACTAAGTCTTCATACTGATACTCCTGATTCTCATAAACCTCTAACGTTCTCAATTTTACTTCTTGTAAAAATTCTTTATAACGCTTTTCTCCATTTGGATAATTCCTCATTGCAAGGGTATTTACAAACATACCTATGATATTCTCAATATCGATATGTCTTCTACCTGCTATTCCACTGCCTATTATTATATCTTCCTGACCACTTAATCTGGATAATAATATGGTAAATATCGATAATAAAACCATATATAACGTTGCATCATTGTCCCTTGCTAGTTCATTAAGCCCCTCACTCTCAAATTTATCAAGCTTAAATTCTATTGATGAACCTTCAAAACTCTGCATTAATGGTCTTGGGTAATCTGTTGGAATATTTAACACCGGCAGTTCATCTGAAAAATTATTGATCCAATATTCTTCTTGCTCCTTTATTAACTCTTTCTGCTCCTTACTATTCTGCCACCATGCATAATCCTTATATTGCAATCTCAAATCCGCCAAACTTTTATCTGCATATAGTAATTCAAACTCTTCTTCAAGCAATTGACCCGATACCCCATCTGATATTATATGATGCATATCTATTAGAAGAATGCTTCTATCTTGTAACTCTATCACTCCTACTCTTAACAATGGTGCTTCTCCCAAATCAAAGGGCCGAACAAATCTCTCTATTATCGCTTCTACACTTCCTTCAAACGTTTCCTGACTCTCCCCATTTACTTTATGGATTTTTATCTTAAATTCAACCTCTTGATGTACCCTTTGAACTGGCTGTTCTTTTAGCACTTTGAATGATGTCCTTAAACTATCATGCCTTATAATTAACTTCTTAAACGTCTCTTCTAATCTATCTCTATTTACATTTCCTTTAAATTCAAGCACATTCGACATATTGTAGCTTGTGCTATCTAAATCATACTGCTGCAAAAAGTACATCCTCTTTTGGGCAGAAGATAACTCATAATACTCTCTCTTCTCTATCGGCTCTATTGAAATATATCTATCTTTTTTTGAACTTCTTATATATCCTGAAATTCCTCGTATAGTAAAATTCTTAAATATCTCTTCTATTGGTACTTTTGTATCAAACTCCTTATGTATCCTTGATATAAATATCGTTGCTTTTAATGAATGTCCTCCTAAATCAAAAAAATTTGAATCTATTCCGATCATGTCAGTTTCTACATTGAGTACTTCTGCCCACATCTCTACTAAACTTTTTTCTAACGCATCCCTTGGCGCTGCATATTCATCTCCTGATACTTTTGTGAGCCCCAGTAATGACTTCCTGTCTATCTTTCCGTTTAGTGTTAATGGGATAGTATCTATTTGAACAAAATAAGAAGGGATCATAAATTCAGGTAGGCTTTTGGATAAATAAGTTCTTAGTTCTGAGCTATTTATCGATGTTTTCTCATTCAGTGCCTCTGTGTCTCCTTGTCTCTGCACCTCCCCTGGAACGATATAAGCGCATAAGTACTTCTCCCCTCCACTATCCACATCTGATAATACGACTGCCTCTTTTATCAACGGATGCTTCAATAAGTGATTCTCTACCTCGGCTAATTCGATACGATATCCCCTGATCTTTACCTGATCATCTTCTCTCCCCAAAAACTCTATATTTTCATCCGGTAACCATCTCGCTAAATCCCCTGTTCGATATAATTTCTCTCCTGATAGATATGGATTATCTATAAACTTATCTGAGGTAAGTTCTATATTATTCAAATATCCATTGGCCAATCCAATTCCTGCTATATATAACTCTCCCGGTACTCCAATAGGCATACATCCCAGACACCTGTTAAGAATATAAATATTTGTATTTGCAATCGGTTTACCTATAACAGCCGTATTCGCTTCATCTATATCAATTTTAGAAATGGCAGTAATCGTACTTTCTGTAGGACCATATTCATTAATAATCAATGCTCCCGGAACTTTCTCCATACTTTCATGAATTAAATCGGAACGACTCGATTCGCCTGCTAATACAATAAATCTAAGACTTTTAAGATCATTATTGTCCGCATTCTTTAGTATCAAATGATACATCCCGGGAATTAAACTTATGTTTGTTACTCGATTTGATCTTATAATATTTACTATGTATACATAATCCTTTCTTTTTAATTCCGATACCATGACCAGTTTACCTCCAGAAAGTAGACTGCCATAGAAATTGGTATAAAAACCATCAAACGCATATGAAAGAAGCTGAAGTGTTGTATCGTTTTCAGAATAATGATACGATTTTAATCTCCAATTCATGAAATTAACGATACTTTTATGCTTTATCAGTACACCTTTTGATTTTCCTGAAGTACCGGAAGTATATATGCAATAAGCCAAATCATTATTACAAATTTTATTCCTTGAATTGGGAATATTCCCAAAAGGAAAAATATCATCATTAAGGATGAATAGGTTTCCAAAGGAAAGAAATTCTCCCTTTAAAAAATCACTGATTGTATTCATTCTATTTTTTTGGATTATGATTATTTGGGTATTACTATCCTCAAGTATAGACTCTATTCTCTCTTTTGGATAGTCTGCAGCTATAGGCAAATAAACGCCCCCTGATTTTAATATTCCTAATATACTCACTGCCGTTTCAATCGAATTATCTACTATAACACCCACAATAGAATTGGGGATAATGCCTTTTTCTTTCAATTTTCTTGCCAATCGATTGGCCCTATTATTTAATTCTCTGTATGTTAAAGCAATCTCTTCCTCATTCTCTATACAAGAACTACCAATTAATGAAATGTTTTCAGGTGTTTTTTCTACCAAATCTTCAAATAATTCATAGATTAATCGATTATCTGATAATTCAAATTCAGAATGATTCAACTCAAAAAGAATTCGATTCCCTTCTTCTTTTGATATTAATTCAACATCAGATATTTTAATGTCAGTATTTTCTATTATCTGATTAAGAATATATATATAATGAGAAAAGAACCTTCGTATTGTATCTTCATTAAATAGTTTGGAATTATATAAGATATCAGATCTTAATTGGATTTCTTTTCTCTTAATAAAGATAACAATATCGTTTTCAAATTCAAAATTATTTATATGATCAGAAACCAATTCTTTATTATGAATATTTTCCAATACAAAAATGACCCTGAACATTGACAATTCATCCTTTATATCTAAGGAATCAATTAACTGTACAAGAGAATAATGTTCATTTTGATATCCTTCCACTACTGTATTTCTAACCTCCATTAATAATTCTTTAAAGGTTTTTTCAGGATGGATAAAATCCCTTAATGCTACAAATTTATTGAATTTTAGATTTTCTTCGGCATAAATGGTGGAAACGACGATAATGTCGTTTTGCTCTAAATATTTAAAAAATAAAATCTTTAATACCGTTAACATGATTATATAAAGTGATAAATCATTGTTGTTACCCATATTAACAATTTTTTCTACCAGTTTAATATCAAATGATGTAGAATAATTAGCTGCCATATATGGTTCTGATTTTGTACCTGGAAAATCTCTGAATAATTTTAACTCTTTTAATTCCCCTGAAAGTTTATTTTCCCAATAGATTCTTGCTTTTTTAAACTCATCAATTGTATTCAAATAATTATTACTCATTTATGCTCTCCTTTTTTTATTGGCATATCAGATATCGGTTAATTAAAAAGCAATTCATTAATCTAGATTGAAACTGGCATCAATTTCCTGGATTTCTTCATCACTTTTTTTATTTAAATTACCCATTATTCGGTTAAATTGATCATATTCAGAAAAAAAGGTTTTTGCCAAAGTGGAAATCTCTTCCACATTATTTTTATCAATGAATTTCGAAATAAAATTTTTACAATAATTACAATTTTTACAATCATGTTGGCAAAATTTCTCATTTTCAACAAACGGTTTTATATAACCATCCAGCCATCTGTTATTAATAGGAATATGAAAGCTGCTTGAGAGATTAAAAAACTCAAGCAGCTCCAATAAGTCACCATCATAAGATTCATTAAAATAACACTCAATGACTCGTGCGGGATCCCCATTTATTGCTTTTCCCCTTCCTTGTATTTTAAAGAAGTTAATCCCGATATTCATATAGTATTTAAGGTCTTCCGGTCTTACCCAACTCAATTTTAAAAAATCATCGATATTCATAAACCTTCTAAGTAAACATCTATGATCATAATAGTTGACACTGGCTTTACTTGAAACATTAATCGAATCGCCAACTATCTGATTATAATGAAATATACGATAAGGACAGTCTCTAAAACAAATGGAATTTGCTATAATTTCAATATTACCATCAACAGCCTTTCCAATTTTTTTTAGAATATTAAAATCCCTGGTGATAAATTCATCCACCACAATACGATCTACTCCCAAATTTTTATAGAATATTGCCTTATTCGGTGTTGCAATTTGACTAATGACTGAGGCTCTAATTTTAAAATCCAAATTTAACGACCTCACAATCTCAATTAATGGAGGCATGGCAATCGTCAGCGTACGAATACCGATGTCATATAGTTCATTCAAGAACATAATGATCTTTATGATTCCATCGTGTGTGAATTCTTTATTATTCATATGGGGAGGATTCAATGTATAATTAAATTCAATACCTTTCTCTTTTGAATATTTCACATAATCACTGAAAGCAGAAAAATCTACCTTTGGCAATTCTGCCACCGATCTGCCAGATTCAAATAAATTTTTAATGGTAATATTTCCATATGTTTCTACAACTTTTGAATCTTTATAACTGTTATTCAGTTTTTCATATTTGTCAATTGTCTCTTTTTTAAAATCCGCAGGAACACTAAAACTTTTCATAATATTCTCCTTTTAAATTTTTATTTAAACGTTAAAATCTGCGAAAATTTTTTGCTTGTTACTTTTAATTTTCTCATTAATCTTATTTTCCTCTTCTTTTGATATAATATTTTTCTCATCGATCTCTTTGATTTGAATATCAGAATTGGTAAGGGAAAATTTCTTTTTCTTATGTAATTTGTAAAAAAGGTTACTAAATTTAAGTGCTTCACCCATATCTGTATAATAATCCCAATGTGCCCAATCTGGTAAGACTGTTTCTGAGTGCAAAAGATGATCCTCTGGGATACCGAATTTAACGGCTTCTGTATTAAAAGAGAAAAACCGCACCTGATGATCGTTATCCTCCAGAGCGATAATCTCCTTCAAATTATCTCTAACTGCCTTTCCACATAGGCCTTCTTCATATATCGAGATATTTAAAAGACATTTTTTAAACGCATATAAAATTTCCTCTATTTTTTCAATGGCAACCGGCGAATCGATTTCAACGTTCATTTCAATATTGAAATGTTCATTGGAAAAATCATAATTATATTCAGTGCAAATGAATAGAGATGCGACTTCAAATTTTTTTTCAAGTTTTTCCAAAAGGCTCATTAATGAATCATTACTCATAAAAATAGGAGGACGATTATATATCTTTTTTAATTCCCCAAATTTTGATCCCATACAATAATCACATTCTTTGTGAACAGCACCGCAGCCCCCTTTTGAAGTGACAATCGAGGGTAATTGATACATTCGATTTTTTTCGACGTATTTAAAATAAGAAGGAAACCAATCCAAATTGAAGTCGATATCTTTATAATATTCTTCTTTAAACACATATGTGATAGGATTTTCAAAATCTTTTCCAATGAAATTTGGAATTTTTTTGGGATCTACAGCGTCTAAAAACATTTCAATCGGTAATTCAGTGTCCCCTTGAATAAAGTAATCCACATCGTAGTGTTTAAAAATTTCTTTATATTTTAATGAAGAATACATCCCACCAAAGAGGATTTTAGCATCTTTATTTTTCTCTTTTATATATTCAACCAATAACTTGAATTCAGCCAATTCTATGAACCAATTCAGTTCAATAATAAAGAACTGATACCTTTTTACTAATTCCTCGGTTAGTTGGAATCCAAAAATTCCTTTTACTTTATCGGGATAATCACTAAACATCCAGGCGAGGGGTGCTGAAAATGAATAATTATTCATGGTCGTAGGGATGATTACCAAACACTGCATCATATTTCTCCTATTTAATAAGAGCCCACAGAACACACAGAAAAACACAGAAAAAATGTAAGGAGATCATGACAAAAAAAGTTCTGTGTCCTTCTGTGTATTCTGTGGGCCCTTTTTTTTTCATTAAACTTTTGACATTACCAATTATAAATAATTTAATTCATCATGGTACATTTTATTTATTTAAACATTAAAATCTGCAAAAACTTTTTGCTTACTACTTATAATTCGCTCATTCATCTTCTCTTTTTCTTCTTTTGATATAATATCTATCTCTTTTATTTGAATGTCAGGGTTTTTAATCACCGTTTCTACAATTTTCCTGGAATAATTTATAAATTTTTTTATTGTTTCCTTTCTAAATAGTTTTACACAATATTCATACAAAATACTTAAATATTCCCCATCTTTAAAACATTTCATGGTTAAATCAGCCCTGGATATTTTACTCTCAAAATATTTTGATGTCACATTCTCAATTTTTATTATTCCTTCATTTGAAGTCGGTATCTCCTTTATCGTATTTATATCCTGTATCACAAAAAAAACATTAAATATTGAATCACGCGTATTTCTATATTTTACTGATATTCGATGTACTAAATCCTCAAACGGATAATCCTGATTCTCAAATGCTTCTAAAGTCCTGGATTTTACATCCTTTAAAAATTCTCTATATGTTTTGTCACCTTCAAGATAATTTCTAATGGGAATGAAATTTACAAACATCCCCACTATTCGATTCAGATCTGAATGCTGTCTTCCTGCAACAGGAGTAGCTATAATGACATCTTCATTATTCGTAACCTTGGAAAGCAATATATTAAAAATAGACAACATAAGCATAAAAAATGTTACTTCATTCTCTTTTGCCATTGCAATAATTCTATCGGTCTCCTCTTTCCCCATCATAAAACTTACCGAATCACCCTCAAAACTCTGCAGCTTTGGCCTCTCAAAATCAAAGGGTAGATTTAGGATAGGTAACCTATTTGAAAATTGGTGAATCCAATACTCTTCTTGCCTCTTGATATGATTCTCTTGCTCCATACTATTTTGCCATTCTGAGAAATCTTTATATTGCAATCTTAATTCTGTTCCTTTTACATTATTATATATATCCCAAAATTCTTCCTCAAATATTGATCGTGAAATTCCATCAGAAATGATATGATGCATATCCATCATTAAAATTATATTACTTTCTATCTTCACTAAACCAACTCGTAGTAATGGAGCTTCATTTAAATGGAATGGCCTAACAAAACGATTTATTATCTCTTTTACACCTTCCCTACTTGCTTTATACTCGTTACTCCTCACAGGATAATACTCGATTTTAAGTTTCGTACGCTCAAGCATCCTCTGCACAGGTTTATTATCTATTAATTCAAAATAAGTTCTAAGACTATCGTGTCTGGTAATCAGTATATTATAAGCATATTCCAATTTCTCTAAATCAATATCTCCCTTTAAAGAAAAAACATTAACCATATTGTATGCTGTACATTGTAATCTCATTTGTTGTAAAATATACATTCTTTTTTGTGCCGAGGACAATTCATAGTACTCTTTCTTTTCAACTGACTTAATAAACATAAATTTATCTTTTTGGGAGCTTTTTATATATCCTGACAATTCTCTTATTGTTGGAGTTTTAAACACCTCTGACACAGAGACCTCTATATCCAACTCTTTATGTATCTTTGAAATCAGCATTGTCACTTTTAATGAATGACCACCTAATTCAAAAAAATCCGAATCTATACTTATTATATTATTATTGATACTTAATACTTCAGACCAAATATCAACGAGTTTTTTCTCAATTTCATTTTTCGGAGCTACATACTCTTTATCAACAAATACTTCAGGCTCGGGTAATGCCCTCCTGTCTATTTTTCCGTTAGGGGTCAATGGGATACTATCTATTGGCATAAAATATGATGGAACCATATAATCAGGAAGTCTCCTTGAGAGATAATCTCTAAGTTCTAGAATATCAATAGATTCTTTATTTTTTCTCTGCGCCTCTGTGTCTCTGTGCCTGCAACCTTTATTTATTACATAATAGGCACATAAATATCTGTCTTCATTTTCAGTTTCCTTTGATATAACGACGGCCTCTTTTATATAGACATACTTTAACAACTGACTCTCTATTTCACCTAACTCTACCCTAAATCCTCTGATCTTTACCTGGCCGTCTATTCGACCCATTACTTCAATATTCCCATTCCCACCCGGGGATATACGCCCCAAATCACCTGTTCGATATATAATATCATTGGGGTCTGCATTAAAAGGATTCGGAATAAATTTCTCATTTGTTAAAGTGGGATCATTGCAATATCCAGAGCTTCGATAGGGTGTTCTTATATATATCTCACCAGTCATTCCATCATCGCATATATTCATATTTTTATCGAGAATAATAATCCTTGTGCCATGAATCGGCGTACCAATAGGAATTCGTTTCTTATTGACATCTAATTTTTTTACAAAATAACATATCTTTGCAAGAGTCGTTTCTGTAGGACCACATAAATTGACCAATTGAATTTTTTCATCAAATATCTCGTACCAATTTATCAATTCAATTGAATTGAGCTTTTCTCCAGCTAATAATATATATTTTAAATCCTGAAAATCTTCAACTGTTAATCTATTGCTATTAAACTGCCGGAAAAGACTGGGCACACAATGGATTAAATTAATACTCATCGAATTGATCCAATTTATTAATTGTCCAGAGTCCAACAAAATTTCTTTACTTTCAGGAATGCAAATCACTCCTCCTGAACATAATGGGACAAATAAATCCCTTAGAAAAACATCAAAACAAGGTGGTGTAAATTGAGAAATTCGAAAATGAGAGTCAATCTTTAAGGTTTCGATCTCCCAATTGATAAAATGGAGCAGGCTGTTATTCGTGCCAAGGGTTGCCTTGGGTTTCCCCGTGCTCCCAGAGGTAAAATAAACATATATATTATCATCACAAGCATATTCTAAATCTGGACTACTATAAAAATGAGAATGATTTTTTTTATTTTTACTCCCCAACATTGCTTCATCAAGAGTTATATACTCTATATTGGCATCCTTAAGCTTTTTACTATGAACAAACCGACTGATATTTGCATTATCTCCAATAATCATTTTAATACCAACAGATGATATCATTGCTTCCAATCTATTTTGGGGATAGGATGAATCTAAGGGAACAAACACACCCCCGGTTTTTATAACGCCTAATATAATAGCAATAAAATCCACTTTGTCGTCAGTGATATTTCCAATAAAACTCTGACTATTTATCCCTTTTTTAATCATGTTGTCTGCGATTATAACAGCCATTTTGCCAAGTTCAGAATAGGTGACAGCCTTATTCCCCCATTCAATTGCAATCCTATCTCTATGGTTCTCAAAACTCCTTAATAACTTACTTTGAAATGGAACATCATCAAAATGACTGTTTAGATTCTCATTAAATATTGATAGAATCAACGCCTTTTTTTCATCGGATATAATCTCAATTTCGGATACATTCTTCTCAGGTTTATCTACCATCAAAGAAAGGATTCTTATATAATAACCTGCTAATTTCTTTAGCATTTCATCGTCAAACAAGTCCCTGGGATATTTAAAACAGACTTCAATCTCATCAAAGATGATTATATTAACCAGAATATTAAAATTCGTTAATCCAGACATTGAAAATGATTGGACAGATAATTTGCTGTTTCTTTGTAATAGGTTGACATCCAGTGGATAATTCTCTACCACAACAACGGAATCGAAAAGTTCTTCTCTCTTATCCACTTCACTATATTCTTTTATCTCCACCAAGGGAGTCGTTTCAAATTCTTCTCTTTTTATGAGCATCTCAGCTGTTTGAGATAACAATTCAACGATTGTTTCACCTGCATGGGTTTGCAATCGCATCGGTAGTGTATTAATAAATAATCCGACGATACTTTCTATATTTTTGATTTTTGCAGTTCTTCCCGATACAGTCGTACCAAAAACCACATCCTCTTTATTATTATATTTTTGTAACAATATTCCCCATGCACAATATAACAAAGTAGCCAATGTTAGTTTGTGTTTAACAGCAAAAGCTTCTAAGCTATCTTTCATCCCTGCAGAAGATTTAAATTGATAATGAGCTGGGATATTTCTATTCTCCTTCCTTTTTTCTGTGGTATCTTCTACTGGCAGTTCTGTTTTGAGATCAAAACCATTTAAGTATTTTTCCCAATATGCTTCCCTTTTATGCTTATATAAATCCTGGTTCCGTATCCATTTAACAAATTCTCTATATTTTACTTTTTCTGGCCTTTCTAATTGCATGCGTTGAGTTAAGATGTTATATGATTCAAAAAATTCTTTTAAAATAATTCCATTACTCCAACCATCAAATAAAATATGGTGATTGGTAATAATCATTTCATAAGATTTACTTGACAATTTACATAACGATATTCTAAAAGGAATGGTCTCAAGATTAAATTGCCTTTGCCTCTCTTTTGTTTTTACAGTTTCCAATAGTATTGGATGGCTAATCTTACTAGAGGTAGAAAAATCATAAAATGTGGGCTTTAAAAGATATTTTCTCAATACCATTTGTATTGGGTTTTTTACATTCTTCCATCGAAATACAGTTCGCAGCATTTCATTTGTCTCTATTACAAAATTCCAGGCTATTTCAAAACGTTTAATATCTATCTCCCCAAATAAATTTAAACTCACCTGCTCAACATAGATATTACATGTTGGATCTTTTAAGTGATGGTAAAGCATTCCTTCCTGCATCGGAGTTAATGCAAGGATATCTGCAATATCTTTTTTCTCAATTCGTGTTCTCAACGTTTACCTTCTTTATATTGTAGCTGATACCTAAACCAGACCAGCTGGAATAGGGTCCTAAAAAAGAAAATTAGCCACCAAGACACGAAGATGCTACTCTGCGAAGTGGCTTCTCTACGAAGCATGAGACACCAAGGTGCACCAAGGACTTTATTATAAAAAAATATTTTTTGCTATTTTAGACTCTTTCCACGCCCTTGGTATGTAGGGGGCTAGCATTGCCCCCAATACTATCCGTCATCCAATGTTATCGTCTCCGGGCGACGGCAAACGCCATCACGATTTACTGCTGTATAAATAGACCCGGAGCTGTAATGATGCTGGCGGCTAACTGAGCAATAATGATAGAACAGTGCAGTATTACTAGATAAAGAATCGGTGCAAGTTCTATGGTTTGTGAGTTAGTTCTTTTTAATTACTTACTGTCATCGCTGCTGTTATCACTGATTTCGACACTAAAATCGGTGTTATTCGGATCTTGCCAGGTTTCATAATTGGATGTAATTTCCAATTCCCATTTGAAATTTCCGACTTTGGTGGGACCATTGCACGAGCCATTCTCAATTTTTGTTACCTTACAGGTTTTATCGCCAATTGGCTGATTTAGGCACAGGCTTATGGTAATGGACTTTCTCCATGACTCTATCTTAGGGAGATCTTTAGAATCAGGGGAGTAATATGGGTCCAATAGTTTCTCCCAACCATCATCCTTTTTTTTAAAAACCGTTAACGAAACGTCTGGGTTTTGCTTTAGATTATTCGTCACTTTTCCATTAAAATATAAATTCATTTTAAATCTCCTTTATTCATCAACTTCATCATAAGGCCATACATATTTATACTCAGGATATTCGCCTTCTTCTGTTACTTTGGGATCATATTCTCTGATCCATTCCTCTTCCTTTTTTTTGCGATCCTCTTCTGTTGCATCTGGCATTAACTCGTAACATAACATTTGAATCCATGGACTCTGCATGAATTTTTTTAATCCTTCACTCTCAGGATTCTCAAAAACATCCTTTACAGCCTTCCTCAGATTATCTGTTGATGAGACATATCTTGGGTGAACCGGTACTTCATGAATAATGGCAAAAATGCCGAAAACTGCTGGCTCTTCGGGAAGTTCATCAAGGTTATCTTTTTTGTCAATATTATATTCTTTGTGGAATACCTCTTTTTTCACAACATTTTCATTGAATTGAGGATTCATTTTTGCCTTTTCTTCATTATAAATTGTCTTCTTCATATTTTACTCCTCAATTAATTATCGCCCATTTTCCCCATAATGATTTTGTATTCTTCGTCACTTACAGGGACAAGATAACCGGTTCCTTCGCAGGTGGAAAGATCAATATCCGCAACGCAACGTACTTTGTCATAATTTAAGGTTAATCCACCTTCCAGGTGTACATTGCCCTCAGCGTTTTCAAAATCTGCCTTGACAAAATTGCAATCAGGTCTGTGTAATTGCATGCCCAGTTCTGTTCCAGTCTTAACAAACATAACATGGACGTAATCCCTATCAATACATTCTTTCAACGCTTTGGCTGTTTTTTCCGGTCTCGCTGTTTCTACAGGATGGCTTTTAGTTAGTCTTCTAACTAAATCATTTAATTTTTTCTCTGGCATTTTTTTTCCTCCTTAATCCTTAAAGTTCAAATCCTTTGTTAAATTCAACTCGCCATTCGAGCTGCGATAATTTCTTTTCTTCATTTAAACGATAATGCAGCATTTTGTGTTTTTCTAACTCCTTCCAGATTTCCTCCAGTTTCGAATCATCTGTGGGGGTTAAAAAGAAAATGGCTGCGGTTAGCCTTGTTAAAAGATTTTCGTAAGGAAGTTCCCACTCTTTTACAAGACCTCTCTCGTATAAATCGTCTAGATGTGCTTTTACAGCTCTGATTTCCGGAACGTTTCCGATTTGTACCATTTTTTTTCCTCCTTTAATAGCTTAATAATAAGAGCTCACGTAATTGCGAACACACTGAAAGACATAGAAAAAAACCAGGAAGAATATAACAAAAAATTCTGTGCCCTTCAGTGTGCTGGCAATTATGTGCGCCCTTTTTATTTTCATTTTTTTTTGTAATACATTTTTTTTATTACCATAAAATTTAGAAAAAAGGAAGTCGATTTTTCTATTTTTTTTCTAAACAATCTTTTTACTTTAACCAACCATCTTTTTAAACCCAGTTCAAACATATGAACGGAATCCGATATGAAGAAGGCAATATTCTTGCCAACTTCAAAAAACTTGAAAATTATTTATTATAGTGGTTCCTCTTAAAATTTGAAATATATAAATTATTCGAAATCATGCTACAGCATGGTTGAGTTACGCCATAGCATGATATTCGCCTGTAGGCTAACGTGGCTTAAACACACCTTAGTCTTTAATGACAATACATCCTTAACCCTGTTTTTTGGCAAATGTAATGTTTACCTTAGTAGGAGTGGAATCGGATGAGCTTGTGATTTGTATTTCCCAGTGTGTAGGTAATGTAGTTACATTTTCCTTGCCATTTTTTACCTCTACTTCTAGAGTACTTGCTTTTTCAGTACCACCCGATGAAGGGGTAATAGTAAAATTTAGCGTCTTACTATCTTGTTTCTTTTTAAATTCATGTTCTTTTGTGGCCTGAAGAATAATCTTCTCTTTTTCTAGCTTTTTAATAGTAATATTAGTTCCTAATTCAGGTCGATAATCATTTTTGATTAAACCTTCAAATGTGAATGACATTTATAAACCTCCTATTTTAATTGTTTGTAGTTTTACAATCATAATATAATACGTAGCCTCTGTCAATAGATTTTTTTCATAAGGGGGAGAGCTTCACTCGGGTAGGCTTCCGCCCTTAAGTAATTGCTTACTTTAACGAACATACTAAGGCTATCATCTTTTCACAATCACGGCGAGAGCGTCACTCGGATAGAGTTTCACCCTAAATTAAATTTTTACTTGAATCAACAATCTTCTTTAAAATCCAATCCGAAAGTATGAACAAGATCAAGGTATATGACATGCAATATCCTTGCCAACTTTAAAAGAACTTGAAAGTTATTTATTATCGCGGCTCTTCTCAAGATTTAAAATATACAAATCATTTTAAATCATGCTATAGCATGATTTTTTTTGTGTTTTTTTATTTGTGCAGTCAAAACAGTGAATAACGGCATCATTACCCAACCCAACGAATCATGCTATAGCATGATTCAGTCATGTCATAGCATGACATTAAATTGATTTTCATGAAATCCCTGTTATTGAAGCCGATTATCATACAAAAAGCGCATGAAATTTTTATAATTTTTTGAATTTGAATGAATATTAAATAATGGGAGTAAATTTTTATATTTATCACCGGATTCTTTCAGGCCCTTTGAAATAATACTTTTAACTTCTGCTCTATTTAAGTCCCTGGCCAAAAACGGCTGTTTGACTAGGTCCCAGAAACTCTCGCCTGATTTCATCTTTTCCCATATTCGCACGATGCGCCCATTTGTTCTAAATCCATTGCCATTGGAACAATACTGGATAATATATTCGATCTCACTACCAATGACAGGACCCTCTAATTGTATGCCGGCTCGCTTTATCACATGAATTAACTCCCTTACATTCCCTGGCCAGTCATAGTTATACATGACTTCCCAAAAATCATTACTCAATTTTTTCCCTCGTAAATCCGCCTGATGCTCCGCAACAATACTATTTATATCTTCCTTCCTATCCCTTAAGGAAGGAATCTCAATAGGTAAAACACTCAATCGGAAATAAAGGTCTTCCCTTAAATGTTGAGAGTGTATCCCATCCATTAGATTTCGATTGGTGGCTGAAACAATGCGTACATTTGCCTTTCTCTCATTTAAATCCCCCAGCATGCGGTATCTTCTGGTATCGATAAATTGAAGTAGTTTTGCCTGGAAAGAAAGAGGGACTTCAGATATCTCGTCAAAAAAAACCGTCCCTCCTTCTGCTAATGCAATCAACCCCTCCCTTTTCCTGTCTGCCCCTGTAAATGCCCCTTTGAGATATCCGAAAAGTTCACTCTCAAAGAGACTTTCCGGGATAGAAGGCGTATTGACAACGATAAACTTTCCTTTTCTGCCTGAATATCGATGAATCAATTCTGCTACACGATTTTTCCCGGTTCCGGTCTCCCCAACCAATAAAACAGGCTCCTCTTCGATAGAATATCTCAATACCAACTCACGAATATTTTTTGTTTCTTTACTATCACCACTAATACCGTCAATATCTCTTCCTTTCAACTTGATCATTTCAATGATATCACCCAATAAGGAGCCCAGGTTCTCGAAAAGAGAGAGGTCTTCCTTTTTAAAATATCCCTGTGATGTTGTATCAACGTAGAGATAATATCGATCCAGGATAGGAATAATCATCAAATTA
>Ga0180438_10005798_pt1 | contig 16991 bp, 15 predicted proteins | sample SS_ome_12_FD_132455 | JGI IMG/M metagenome (GOLD analysis project Ga0180438, IMG submission 132455) | Hypersaline lake sediment archaeal communities from the Salton Sea, California, USA - SS_3_D_2 metaG | ecosystem: Environmental > Aquatic > Non-marine Saline and Alkaline > Hypersaline >...
TCGAAGTCGCCGAAGGGGTCGAAGTCGCCGAAGTAGGCGCGGTTCGCCTTGATAGCCTCATAGTCGCGCTTGAACAAGACCTTGGTGCCGCACAGCGTGTCTTTAATCCGCTGTTCAAGAAGCCAGGTGAAAATGACGCTGAACACCTTGTTCGCGACCATGTTCAGAAACCGCATGGCCTGCTTTTCCATCTGATAGACGAGACGCGTCCCGTTTACAAACTCACCGCGTCCCTCGGCCATGGCCGCGTAAAACTTGGGCAGGTCGGCCGGCGGCACGGTAAGGTCCGAATCGAGGATCATGAGGATGTCGCCTCGGGCCGCGTCGAACCCTTTGCGCACCGCGTCGCCTTTGCCGAGCTTAAGCATCTTGCCCGTGTGGGCTTCTTTGCTGCCGCGCGGTACTTGGTGGATCAGCGAGATGTCTTTCTCACCTTTGTACTTATCGATGTACTTTTCGATCTCGTCGACGGTCCCGTCGGTCGAATCGCCGTCCACGAAGATGAGTTCCGTATGACTGCCCATCACGGGCGTTTCCTCGACCGCCCCCCTGACGTTGCCGGCTTCGTTGCGGGTAGGGATGATCACGGATACGCTCAAGGTGTTGGGCGTCTCCGTAAAGGCCGCGGGCGTTGGCCGGGCAACGAGGAAGTCGACGAGACAAAGATGACGGATCAGCGGAAGTTTAGCCACAAGGCGGTTGCATAGGCCGGCCAAAATGGGAATCCCGATAGGCAACAAGAGTCGATTGCACGACCGCACCACCTGGAACCCGTTCAGATCGAGGAAGTTTGCCAAATCTTCCCGCCCAATCCAGTTCTGATAGAATTGGGGCATCTTCAGGCCAAGCTTTTCCCATAGCTTGACCAACGGTTCCCAAATGAAATTGTAGTAGGTCACAATAACGCGCGAATCCGGGCGCACCACCTTGCGCAGCTCGCGGAAAGCCTGCCAGATATCCGTAAGGTCGCCCACGACATCGGACAACACGATAAAATCGAAGGTTTCATCGAGCCGAAGATCCTCTGCGTCGCCTTCCACGAAGGTAAGGGCCGGATACTTTTCGCGGGCACGTTTGATCATTTCGGGGCTGAAGTCAAGGCCCACACCGCGCGACGGGTTGAGCGTACCGAGGAGGTCGCCGGTGCCGCAGCCGATCTCGAGGACAGACCGCCCTTCCGGCACGCTGAACTTGATCAGGCGCGTCAGTTCCCGGTGGTAATACCCGTGGCGGCTGATCCATCTATCGCGCGCCTGGGCCGCGTAATCATAGTACGCTCTGCGTTCTTCCTTGGTGAGCAGCCCCTTTACGTTGCGCCATGCGCGGTCCGCTTTATCGGCCATCTAGCGTCCTTCTCTCATGTACCAATCGACGGTTCGTTCGAGCCCTTCTTCGAAGGACATGGCCGCCTTGAACCCGAACTTCCGTTCGGCCTTGGTCGTGTCGAGGCAGCGGCGCGGTTGGCCATTAGGTTTTGACGTATCCCACCGGATGGTCCCTGTGAATCCCGTCAGCCGAGCGATGAGTTCGACGAGGTCTTTGATGGCAATCTCCATGCCTGAACCGATATTGATCGGCTCGGGTTCATTGTAATGCTCCGCCGCGAGGAGAATGCCCTCGGCGGCGTCCGCGGCGTAGATGAATTCCCGGGTCGGGGTCCCGTCGCCCCAGCATACGATCTCCTCGGCGCCGCTCCCGTTGGCGTCCACACATTTCTTGATGAGGGCGGGAATCACGTGCGAGGTGGCCGGGTCGAAGTTGTCCCGGGGGCCGTACAAGTTGACCGGCAGCACGTTGATGGCGTTTTGCCCGTACTGTTGCCGGTTGGCCTGTGCCTGAACGATAAGCATCTTCTTAGCAAGGCCATACGGCGCATTGGTTTCCTCGGGATAGCCGTTCCACAGATCTTCTTCCTTGAACGGCACCGGGGTGAACTTCGGATAGCAGCAAATGGTGCCGATGGCGACGAACTTGGCCACGCCCGCCCGCCGCGCCTGTTCCATAAGCTGGACGCCCATGATCAGGTTATCGTAAAAATAGCGCCCCGGGTTGGCCATGTTGCCGCCGATCCCGCCGACGACCGCGGCCAGATGAATAATCAGATCGGGCTCGGCATCCGCCAGCATCCGCTCGATATCGACCAGTTTTCTCAGGTCGTATTCCTCGATCAAGGGAACAAAAACGCTGCGGCATCCTCGCGCTTCCAACTTCTCGAGGACATAGGAGCCGAGAAATCCCGCGCCGCCGGTGACCGTCACCCGCCGGTTCGTCCAAAACGCACTCACGGCGTCCTCCAATTCACATATGATAGTTTCGCTCGTGTCCTCTTAGGTATCCAGAGGCCGTTCGCCCGAAATCACGAGTGCCCACCCTCGCTGAGGAATTTCTCGCGCGCCGCGAGCACCATGTCGGCGTCTACCATGAGCCGGGCCAACTCCCTGAAAGAGACCCGCGGCGCCCAACCAAGAACCCTCTTGGCCTTGCTCGGATCCCCGAGCAGCACGTCCACTTCCGTCGGGCGATAGTATCGAGGATCGATTTCGACATGGGCCCGGTAGTCGAGATCGAGATACGCGAAGACTTCTTCGAGGAATTCCCGGACGGAGTGGTTTTCGCCTGTCGCGATGACGTAATCGTCCGGGTTGTCCTGTTGAAGCATAAGCCACATCGCCTCGACGTAGTCTTTGGCATAACCCCAGTCGCGTTTCGCATCCAGATTGCCGAGGTACAGCTTTTCCTGGAGGCCAAGTTTGATAAGGGTGGCGGCCCGCGTAATCTTGCGGGTCACGAACGTCTCGCCGCGCCGCGGCGATTCGTGGTTGAACAGGATGCCGTTGCTCGCAAACAGTCCATGCGCTTCGCGCTAGTTGACGGTCGCCCAGTAGGCAAAGACCTTGGCCGCACCATACGGGCTTCGGGGGTAAAACGGCGTGGACTCGGTTTGCGGAATCTCGAGCGCCTTGCCGTACATCTCGCTGCTTGACGCCTGGTAGAACCGCGCCTTGACGCCGGCGTGCCGGATTGCCTCGAGGATCCGGATCGTCCCCAATCCAGCGATATCAGCCGTGTACACAGGGGTATCGAAGCTCACGCGGACGTGGCTCTGCGCGCCGAGATTGTAGATTTCATCCGGCTGGATGTTGTTGATAATGTTGGTCAGGGCCGCCGAATCGCCGAGATCGCCGTAGATGAGGTTGAGCCGGTGTCCCGGCACGTGGGGATCCTGATAGATGTGGTCGATCCGCTGCGTGTTGAACGAACTCGAGCGGCGAATGATGCCGTACACCTCGTAGCCCTTGCCCAGCAGAAACTCCGCGAGATACGACCCATCCTGCCCCGTGATCCCCGTGATAAGTGCCTTTTTCACTACATCCTGCGCTTTCTTCCCGAGCGATCCGACGGACTGCACCACTGAAGTGTTCGGTATTGTAGGGAAACGATCGACGGGGAGTCAATCGGCCAAACGCGAAGAAGACCTCTAGGCGCAGCGCACGCCGCCAAAAACCCGAAGTCGGACGCCGGTTTTGCCGGGACTTGCCCGAGCGCAGGTCCATGCCCACCTCGAAACGTTGCTTCACGGCACGGATGTTCCGTAGAATGCGTTTCAAGCCGCCATAAACCACAATACGACGTTACGCGGCGGCGAGAGGACCATGCCGATGAACCAGTTGTCGAAATGGGCGCTGTGCCTTCTTGCCGCCAGCACGCTTACGCCCGGCGCGCCCGCGGCCGACGGCGCGGAACTGCCCAATGTCATTATATTGGTGATGGACACGGTGCGCTGGGACAGCATCTCGTTGTCCGGCAAAGAAAACAACGACACCCCGGCTCTCGAGGCCTTGGCCGATCAGGGCTTTGTCTTCACCAATACGTGGTCTACGCACGATAGTACGGTCGGCTCCCATTTTGCCGTTTTCACCGGCCTCACGAATCCAAGAATGGAAAAGAACTCCGGCGTCAATTACAACCAGGCAAACAACTCGATTGCCCATCATTTGAAACGGCTCGGGTATCACACGATCTGCGTGTCGGCAAATGGAAACCTCGGACCTAAAGGGCTCAAGATCTTCGAGCCGTTCGACTTCTTCTACAATTTCTTCAAGGAACGCAGCTCGAGGCTCATTCTAAAGAACGAAGCCTATACGAAGAGGGTGCGCGGTACGCTTGACCGTTTCAACGCGCCCATGACGCAGTTTACATCGACACTTATTGTGGCGGATGCGGGCGACGTGGTCGAGGTGGTTGCCAGCGCGCTCGGGGCGCGTCCTACAGGCAGGCCGTTCTTCCTCTTCGTCAATTTCATGGATGCCCACGATCCGTACTATCCGCCGTCCGCATTCTACAACGTGAACGAAGAACCCTTGGTATATGATTTCTGCAGTGACCTGCGGATGCGGCCCGTCCCGACGTTCGAGCGATTGAAAAAGGGTATAAAGGACGAAGACCGTTTAAGCGAACTCGACAAGAAGTACGCGCTGGTTACAAGGCCGTGGATGATCGCCGCCGACTTGCGGCCAAGTCAGATGGCGTTGTATCGGGCGCGGTATAAGGCCTCGATCCGCTTCCTGGACAATCAGATTGGCGCCCTCCATGCCCTATTGGAAGATCAGGGCTTATACGAGAACAGCATCTTTTTTGTGCTGGCGGACCACGGCGAGGCCTTTGGTGAAAACGATCTACTTACACATTCGCTTCCCCCGGGCTATACACCCAAAGAAGTGACCCAGCGCGTCCCGTTCATTCTTGTCCCCGAGATCAAAGACGTCCAAGAACGCATCGAAATACACGACACTGTGTGCATAAACGCCGTGACCCCCACGCTTCACGAAGTGCTGGGCATCCGGTACGATACGGCCGTTGCGGAACAGGACCCCCACACCGAATACGGCAGCAGCCTCATGGATATGGCGACGGACGACGAACAGGTAAGGCGCCATTTTCGGCCGCGAGAGACCGGCCTGGAACTAATGATGCGCAACGATGTTTGCGAGGACCTTGAAGCGCCCGAGGCCGAACGGATCGAAGCCCTCCAAACCATGGGCTACATCGAGTAGCCGCTACCGCCGCCAGCGCGAAGGTTGTTCCGGACCCAGTAGATCGCCCTCAAACACCATCCCGGCAACAGCCGTAGCGAGGAGAGGCCAACGGCCAGCAGCAGGGCGAAGGGCTTCAGGTAAAACGGGTACAAACCGGCCAGGATCAGGCGGCTTCGCAACGAAACAACGAAATATACGCGGCTCCGACGCGCAAAGAACGTCGATCCTGTCCGAAGACTGTGCAGGTATTCCGGGACGTTGGCTAGCCGATACCCCTTGACGATAAGCCGCGCCCACAGGTGGTAGTCCTGGCCTCTTCGGAACCGCTCGTCGTACGGATTGTCTTTGAAGACGGCCGCTCTCGCGAAGGCCGTCGGGTTGTTGATAGGGTTCACGAGGATAGCTGTCTTACGAACGCCCTCGTGCGTCACGGCCATGTCCTTCTTACCGATCGCCTCCCCGTCCGCATTGATGTATTTCATGAACGAACCGACGAGATCGGAATCGGTTTTTCTCAGGTAATACAACTGCTTCTCGAGTCTATCGGGCGCGGACACGTCGTCCGCGTCCATCACGGCAATATATTCGCCGTGGGCCTCTCGGAAAGCGGCATTCCGCGCACGAGCCGGCCCCCGGTTTGCGGACTGCGGGAGAAGCCGCACCCGGCCGTCTCTCGACGCCAACGCATCGAGATACGCGCGCGTTTCAGGCCTAACGGGGCCGTCGAGCGATATCAGGAACTCGAGGTTGGCATGCGTCTGCCGGAGGATGCTGTCCACGGCCTCCTCGAGATGCGCCAGGTCGTCGCCCGCATACGTTGCCATCACAACGGTGATTAGGGGCGCGGCCTGGTCATCACCAGCCATGTCTCGTCTCCAAGTACCACGCACACATCCGGCGAATTCCTTCGTCGAGACTGACCGGCGGCGCCCAGCCCAGCACGCGCCGCACCTTGCCCGAATCGACCGTCAACGAGCCGAAAAGCCGCTCGGCGTCTACCCCCCGTCCCAGCAAGCGCGCCGCCAATCGCAGGGGCGCTTCAGGAAAAGCGATGAGCCGACTGGGCCGCCCAAGACCCTTTGCGATGCGCCGAATGAGTCCCGCCGTCGAAACGTCTTCGCCGTCGCTCACCACAAAAGTCTGTCCGGCCGCTGCAGGCGACGCCACACATCGAATCAGCACATCCACCAGGTTGTCGAGCCCGATGAAACTCCGCTGATTGCGCACACCCCCGAGCGGCAGCGGCACGCCCTTGTACGCCCATCCGAGCAGCCGAACGAAGTTTCCGCGTACCCAGGGACCGTAGACGAGCGGCGGCCTGATCACGACGACCTCGAGTCCCGAGGTCTCGGCAATCTGCCGCAACGCACACTCCGCCTCCCACTTGGATACCGCGTAGTCTTTATCCGGATTGATGCCGGTATCCTCGGTAAACGGCGCATTACCCGAGACGGTTCCGTGCACGCCTATCGAGCTGATAAACACCAACCGACGCACACCGGCCGACACGGCCGACCCAGCCAACCGTTCCGTGCCTTGCGCATTCGTCCGGCGGTATTCGGATAGCGGGTCCGAGGCAGTCTCATGCAAAACGTGTGCGCGACCGGCAAGGTGAATCACCGCGTCGACGCCGTCGAGCGCACCGGCCCAATCCGTGCTCGGGCCAATGTCGCCCACGGTTGTGCACTCAAGCGGTTGAAGGATCTCGATGGCCGCTTGGTCGTGGGCGTCGGCCTTCTCGAGCGGATCCATGAGCGCGCAGCGAACCGGCGCGCCGGTGTCTGCCAGCCTGGCGCATAGCGCCCGGCCCACAAAACCGTCACTGCCGGTGACAAGTACGCGACGCAAGCCTATTCCCATCGGTTCGCCGTCATCCGCTGACACTTCGATCTATCCTGTTTACGCATTCAACCGGTCGTAGATTCGCACAGTCTTTTGCGCGATTGTGCTCCAGGAGTATTTGCGATGGGCTCTCTCGAAGAGCGCCTTACCGATGGCGGCCCGCTCTTCGGGGCTTTTCTCCACAAACCGTGTTATGGCGTCGCGAAGCGCCTCGACGTTGTCTGGCGGCACGATCCACTCTGCCAATTCTTCGCCCAACATCTCGGGGAACGAGCCCGTCGCCGTCGCAACGACGGGCGTGCCGTAGCGCATGGCCGCCATCGCCGTAAAACTGGTGGTGGCGGTACGGTAAGGACACGCCCACAGGTCGCAGGCGCAGGCGAGGTCGATGAACCTGTCGTCCGGCGTCACCTCGTCATGGTTCTCCACGCGGTGTTTCGCCGCGACGGCGTCGAGCAGCGCCCGATACGTTCCTCTGTCGTCAACAAACCGCCAGCTTGCAGAGATCGCCAGGCGCAGGTTCTTATCCGTGTCCACCCCGGCCATCGCCCGCAGCAGGATGTCCAATCCCTTGTACGGCTTTGCCTGGCCTTGAAACACAATCACAGTTTCATTGTCTTCCCAACCGAGCCGCCGCCGCGCCTCTTGACGATCGACGGGCGGCCTGTCCGGAAACGCAACGCCAAGCGGAACAACGGACGCCTTCCCTGTAATCGTTGGGAAATGGCCGGCAAAATCGTCGAGATTGCTTTGGCTGTGGAAGACAAGGTGATTGGCCAGACGGTACACGGCGCCGTAGAGCAGCTTGTTCCATCCCGTTTCCCTGTCGTGCGGAAGGGGGTTGTGCACGGTGTAGACAACGCTCAGCCCCAATGCCCTCACAAAGAAAAGGAAAACGACGTCAATTGGGACGAGGAACAGCCACTGGAAATGGAGCAGAGGCCGTTTCACCGCAGAGTAGACCAACAGAAAGAGCAAGTCCGCTATGTACTCAGGAACCTGCGCGGCAATAATGAGCTTCGTCAGGTGCCTATTGCTTCGAAATCGCCTACGAAGCGCGCGAGAGAGCCGAAGGAAAAAATAGCACCGGCCCGGCACCCGCGATGCCGGCGCGTACGGTTCGGGGTAAAAATCTGCCGTCAACAACCGCGCATCGGCGCCCTCTGCGCGCAACGCCGCCACGAGCGACTCGTCGTAGTTGGGAGTTGCCGCATGCGTGTCGATGACGAGGACGATCCGTTGACTCATTGCAGGCCAGATACGCTCCTTGCGAAACCGTGCGCACGTAGTCTAGCGGCCCGGCCGCGTCGAGTTCAAACGCGCCCGCCTTCGCAAACGGCCAACGGCAATGCTATCATGCGGATAGTTCCCGGCCCGTGTGGGCGCCCGGGAGGCCAATCCAGAAACCGGTCATAGGCATTCTCAGCGTTGGGTGAAGGCGTGGGCAAACCAATCATCGTTTGCGAAGTCGAGAAACGGGGCATCGAGCACGCCGTGTACAACGCGGCCCTGCTCGAGACGGTCCTGCTGGCCTACAAGGGAGAAGATGTCGTCTTCATCGCAGAGTCCGCGCACGTGCTTGCGGTGCGCGACGCGTTGGCTCGGGCGTCGTCTTCTCACATGAACCGTATAGCGTGGCGCGAAATCGACGTCCCGCAACGGGGCGCGGGATTCGGCAAGGTCATGCACGCAGAGTGGCGGTGGTGTCGCCGCATACTGCAGGCGTGCGCCGCCAACCCGCCCCGCTTGCTGCTCATCTGTTCGATAACCGATAGCGGCCTCCTCGTACTAAAAATGATGATGCACGCCCGGCGGACCCGGTTTCCCATTGTTGCGGTGCCTCACAGCGTGCTAAGTACGCTGGCGTTGCACCAATCACCTCGATTCTGGCGCCGTTTCGTGAACCTGCGTCAAGTCCTGCGCCTGCCTCACCCGCGATCATTGCGGTACGTTGCGCTGGGCAGATCGATCCATCGATTTCTCGAAGAGGTCGCACCCAAGGCGGCCACAGCGTTCCGGACGTTGGATCTTGCGTACTTTTGGGCTCGGACGCGGCTGCCTGACCCGCCCGAGCCAAACGTTGTTCGTTTCGGATACTTCGGCGTCAACAGTCTGAACAAGGGGTTTGACACGTTTTTTGAGCTGGCCGAAGAGGCGCTGCGCAAAACCTCGCACTCGGAGTTTACAATGGTCGGGTTTGTGCGGGATCCCGCCGATTGCCCGAAATACGCGGAAACCATCGTCGGCGTCTCCTCGACGCCCCTTTCCGGAGCCGAGTTCGCCCGCCGCGCGGAAAGCTTGACCTATGCCGTTTGGTGCGGGAACCCGTCTCATTACCGTCTGACGGCCAGCGCCTCCTTTCTCGACGCGTTGTCCTACGTGAAACCCGGGATCTATCTCAGGAATCCATTCATCGAGCACTACTTCGAGCAGATGGGCGATATCGGCCACCTCTGCGACACCTATGAAGAAATGCTCGAAGTGATACTCGCCCTCGATAGGGAGTTTCCGGCTGCTCGATATCGGAGCCAATGTGAGAACATTCTGCGCGGACGGGGCATCTTCGAACCGGCAACGCTTGCGCCGCAACTGCGCGCAATCGTCGACGAGTGTGAACGGCCCGGGCTTGGCTGAGGGCGCCGGCGAAGCGGCGCGCCGAGAACCTTCGTTGCTGCGCTACCTAGCCTCGATACACGCGGCATCGAAAAGGCAGGGCTTCTTAGGACTGCCATAGTGGGCAAGGCCTACTTCAAACCGATCCTCAGCAAAGTCCTTGGGCACGCGGGCCGACACTTCGAGTCGCTCCCATTCCCCGCTGCCCGAATGGTTGCCGCTGTAAAACTTGCGCCTCTCCCCCAGTCCGACCATAATCTTGGCCGTCTCGGGTTCATAGCATTTCACGTTGACGGAAAAAGCAATTGTTGTGCCGCTAAGCGGCCCAGCGGCCTCCACCCGTTGCCGGATGTGGTTGTACGTGTAGCCGGGACCCGTCATGAGGACGCCCCCGCGCCCGGGTTCGTCGTCCGCGAAACGTTGCACCCGCCCCTCACGGCCGCGGAGCACCTCCCAATGCAGCGGCTCTTCATCAAGCCACACGTCGAAATCACCGTTCAGGATACCCGCGCCGTCGTTCAGGACAACGGATTGTTCCTCAACCTGAACATGGGGCAGCGCGGCCGCGTCCCTCGACGGCGCGGACTCGATTTCCGTCTTTTCGGTCTTCCGCGTCAGATCGGGCGCGGAATCTGCACGAGAGGGCGCGCCAGCACGGCCGCATCCCCAAAAACAAGTGGAACCCATAACCAGTCCTGCGACAAACAGCCATCTCATGGCGTCCTCTCCTGATAATCGCATGAGCCCCATGGCGGCCCGGACATAAGTATATCCGATCCTCTCAGTCGCACGGCGCCGCCCGCGCGGGCTGCAACGTTCCTTTTGTGTCGCTGGCCTTGCTGAGACTGCTCTCGACCCGCACATACCCCTGCAAGCAGGCGATCGTCCCCAGGAAAATTCCTGCCAGCATGTTGTTCTTCGCGCTCCAGGACATATAGACCATCGCCGGCAGAAACGCGATTATGGACAAGGCAATGGCGCGTAACGGGGGCGCCCGCAATCGCCGGAATACGCGGAAACACCAGAAATACGTTAATCCGACAAGGCACAAGTAGAACGTCATCCCCCCGTACCCCGTGTCCAGAATCAGGTTCTGCAACAGGCCGTGCGGATTTTGGAACTGCCGCTGCCTGACCTCGTCAAGAAGAAAGTCATTCTCTTGGAGACCGAACGGGAACGGGTGATATCGGTCGGAGAAAAGGCTTCCAGGTCCCTCTCCAAGTATCAAATTGTCGTGGTCGACCAACTGCTCGTGAATGTTCTTGAACTCATATACACGAACCATCGTCGAGTGCGACCGGGCAATGTTTCCCTCTTCCCAGAACTTGAGTGTGCTCCAGAAGTAGCCGACCGCTGCGTACGTCTCCGGCCTTACCCACCAAAGGCCAACGGCCACCAGAGCCGCAGAGAGGCAGCCGACGATGAACCAGCGGACTTTGCTCCGCACCCGCCCAAGGGCAAGGAGAACGGCAAGTGCATACGCGCTCATGACCCACGGCCCGCGGGAACCGTCAAACAGAAGATTGAAGGCGGCCGCTATGGTAACGAACACGGCGAGTAACCGTTGGCGTCGGCACGCGACCAACCGCTTGTCTTGAAGGATGAGGCCGTAGGCCAACACAAACACAAGCAGCACCCGGCCGGATTCCGTGGAAACGCGCAGTCGCGTCCCGATGGTGGCGCCGATGCCCAACAGAAACCAGACGGCCCAGACCACGGTCTTGACGGCCGCGGCCATGAACAAGGCCGTCCAGAACCTTGCAAGCTTCTCGGGGGTATCCACGTACGCACGGGTGATTAGATAGAGGCCGCCGGCCATAATCGGAAAGTTCAAATCGTTGAGAAACCCCCGAAAATTGCTGAAAACCCATGGCAAGCCGTGCAACACGGCCACCACGTAAAGAGACAGGATGCCCAAGATGCAGACATCCGCCTGCCGGAGCTTCGGCGGCCGCGGGTGCTGCGACCACCGCACGAGGAGGACAAACGCCCCGATGGCACACACGCCGAACACCGCGTAGTTACCTGCAGCCACGCCGGCCACCGGGACGGTCAGAAGGCTATGCAGGGACGCGCCGCCCACAGCGTCGGCGATACGCGGGATGTCGTCGGCGAAAATGAGCGATACGAGCACAAAGAGAAGGCCCCAACGCACCCTCACGAGCGCCACACACAAAATGGCCCCGGCGTGGCACAGAACGAAGATCCGACCCACGGCCGGCGGCAGGCGGTAGGAACAGTAGTCGTATGCCAGAAACAGGACGACTAGGATGCCAAATGACAGAAGTGGCGCGCCCAATTCGTACGCGGCGCCGTGGCCCTCCGTTGCATCGTTTTGTGCTGCGACAACGCTGTTCACGTACTTCACCTCGCTCAACGCGATAGGCTCAAGGCGGCGACGGCGCAATTTGAGTCCCGACATTGCGTTGCTGCGACAAGACGCCTCCACAGGAAACTGCCGCGCCAAGCCCTGAGCGTCCCGCTACCACGGTCGCGGGCTGTGGATAGTCCTCTGCGCCCTGAGTCTGGCGACTAGTCTGCTCGGACGCACCGCGGCTCTGGCAAAACGCCCAAGGATCTCGAAGCGCAAGCGTAGCGCGTAGCCCAAGCCGAGCGCCGTCGTTGTCGCCGCGTAACCGAATTCGCGCATCCCGTCGCGCGCAATGTGCTCGACCACGGCCACCTCGTACGGTGAGAGGTTTGCACGCCACTTCTCGAGGCTTGTCATGGACACCGGTTCCAAGGCTTTTCTCTTATGTTGCCGCCACCAACCCTCGAGTTCCCAGGTTGTCCGATCGGCTATTGGGGCCGGGTCTTCGGGGCGTTCAAGCATCAGCGGCGAGTACATTTCGCCAAGAAACGCACACAAGGCGCGCGCCTCTCTCTCCGGTTGCTGCACGATGGACTCGTACTTCACCAAATAGACGCGGTCGCAACCTTTGAAGCGCGCCAGAATATCGGCCGTCTCACGCCATTGCTGGGCGTAATAGAATGCATAGCCGCTTGACCAGGGTGTCTTGAGCAACGACGAAACCGTCGCGCGGGGATCCCGCACCACACAAATGATGCGGCACGCTGGATACCACTCGAGGAGCCAGTCGATGTATCGGTGGTCAACGTGCGACTTGTCGCCCCAGCGCGGCGTCCCGAAGCGTTCCGCGTACGCCCGAAGAACGTGGCCATACATGGTCTTGAAATCGATCGCATCCGATGCCGTTATGCGGGCCGCGAGGGCATCGGCGTCCAGTCCCAACGCCGAGAAACGCCCGGAGGCACTGTACGCGCCCCAAGCCTTGTCGAAATTCGCGCGGAGGGCCATGTCCAAATCGAGGAACGGGTCAGCGCACTTGTCCAAGAAATGGGTTTCCGGCGCGATCGTGATACCCGGGTGGGCACCCACAATCGTGCCTACTAAGGTTGTTCCCGACCGCGCCATGCCCAAGACAAACACGGGGCGTACGGTATGGTCGCTGGTCGTCATAGGTGTTCGTTTCCCTCCACTCGCCGTTGCCGGGGATCGAGGAAAGTCCATGCATTGTAGCAAGCGCGACCCCGAGGACAAAAACATCATCAATCGAGGATGCCCTGCCCGGCGCGCTCGATCAGTAGTGTTTTGCCCAGCGCCTTAAGGTTGGCATACGTTTTCTCATCGCGTACGGCAATTTCCCGAGCGGGATTCCCGCCGACTACGGTCAAGCGCGGCACATCCTTCGTGACCACGGCCCCCATTGCGACGATGGCGCCTTCGCCCACCGTGACGCCCGGCACGATGGACGCCCCGAGGCAAATCCAGCAGTTCTCCTCGATGACAACCGGCGCCATAATGTCGTCTGTTCCGTAAGGCAGACAATTGGGGTCGCGCCAGTTGTGATTGGCCGTCCAGATCGTGGTGCGAGGTCCAAAGATGACGTTGCGGCCGATACGAAGGCCTCCCTCCGCGTGCCAGAAGCAGTAAGAACCCACGCGGCAATAGTCGCCGATTTCGACCCGTTCGGGGAATTTCACCAGGCAGTCCACGCCGATACGGACGCCTTTCCCGCACGCTTTGAGCTTCTTCTTGTCCAGGTATGGACGTCCTTGAAGCCTACACTGTAGTCTCTTGAGCGCGTTCATGTTCTTGTCTCGCTTTGTTCTGGATGGCCTTCTGCGTCAAGACTACCATCGCCGCGACCCCCAACACGCGTATCACCAAGGCCGAAATCGTCGCCCCGATCCCACCAAGCGCCGGAATCAGCAATAGATTGAGTGACACCAAGATAGGCAATTGAATCAAGTGGATCAACGGTATGTAGAAATGGCGCTCGATTGCATAAAGAATAACGCCAAGAGGATTGAAAATCAGATGGATGCCGAAGCCGAGGATCAGCATCCGCAAGATAGGGATTGCGGACGCGTATTTGTCGCCCAGAATGAACTCAAGTACCCACGGGCCCACGACCGTCCCAATCGCTGTGGCCCCCAGAAGCGCCGGATACAACGTAAGCACGCGGCGGCGGTAATCCCGCAGCGCCCTCGCCGATTTCAACGCGGCCACTTTCGGCAGCAGCACCGTGAACAAACTACGCGTGATGAGAGGAAAGACAAAGGCCAACATATAGGCGGCGCCGTAGTCGGCCACTACGGCGTCGGTGCTCATCGCCTTGAGCATCAGGATATCAAGTTTCTGGAGCAGCATGGCGATGGCGATTATGGCTCCCGTGGGCGCCGTGAACCGCAACAGTTCACCATAGGACGCCTCGACCGCCGGCAAGCGTCGCAGGCCCCGAAGCGTGACCATGATAAGTCCCGCCGATAGCGGGGCCGCCGCCAACGGGACAATGAAAAACGCCTTGTACAGGGTCGCGGGATCGTGGACGCCCCACTTCAGGGCCCCCCCCACCGAAACTGTCCGCACGATGTTGATCGACATGGCAAGAACGGCAAACGCCACGAAACGTTGCCGCCCCTGCATGACGGCCATGCCGTGACCGTTGAACGACAGCAGCAGTCCTGCCACCAAAGCTGCGGAATAGATCCATCGGTAATCCGGCTCTATCCTCTGAATTGCGAAGAAACCCGCCGCGCCCGCCAGGGCAACAGCGGCGACGATCGCCCAGATGGTGATTCGTATCGAGAACACCTGCCGTACAATTGGGCCGCAGTTTTCCTCCCTATGCAACGCGACGAAACGCACCATGGTCGCGTTGAGTCCGCTGTCGCCGAACGCCGAGGCCAGATCCATTACCGCGACGAAGATCATCAAGTAGGCGTAATCATCTTTCGTAAATGTACTGGCGAGCATCATACAGACCGCAAAGCGGAGCAGGGCGGACGCAAGGTTGCCCGTCAGGACAATCCCCGCGTGCCTGGCCACGCTCGAGCGAAGGAACGGCAGGATGGACGGATGATAGCGCATCATATCAGGTCGCATAATTCGGAATAGAACCGCGTATACTTCGAAACGCGCACAGCAGACGCCGCCGCACACGCCGGATTGGCTTCGCTCGCCGACCAGGCGGATGGAGTCTAACACCCGGCTGGCGTTAATGTACAGCCTTGAACACCATGCGGGCCGTCGTTGCGTTCGGCGGTGCTCGGCCGCATCTACCGCAGACCCGTGTCAGGCTTCGGAGTTTTCATACACAGAAGTTGCGGCGCACTATAGAGTTACGGTATACTTCCCATTTGCGTCTGCCTTGGCCGGGGCGCCACGGCGCCGGGCCAACAGCTAAAACGGTTGCTGTTGGTCGGCCGCCGCTAAACAACCCGGCAAACGGCCCCTTGGCGCGCGTGGCGCGAAAGGATTGCGTATGATACGCAGCATGACCGGGTTCGGGAAGGCCAGTTCCGAATACAACGGCGATTCCGTTACGGTCGAACTCGGTTCTGTGAATCACCGATATCTTGATTGCAGCGTGCGAACGCCGTATGCATGGTCCGCCCTGGACCCCGTCATCAAGGAAACAGTCCGGAAGCGCGTGGCCCGCGGCAAATTGACGGTGGTTGTTGGGCGCAAGCACGGGGCGTCGAGCGGGCTAACGGTTCAGTTTGACCATGATTTGGCAGGGCAGTATGTCAGTGCCGCAAAAGAACTTGGGCGTCTTCTCGACACGAATGAGACATTATCGCTGAACGTGCTCGCGCAACTCGACGGCGTGCTGCGCCCGGAAGAACGGGAAGACAACCTTGATGAAGTGGAAACGCTTGTTGTGCACTTGCTGACGGAAGCGCTCGAGAAGTTGACCCGGATGCGCGAAACGGAGGGCGCCGCGCTCGGTGACGAGATTCGACGGCGCGTCGCCTGTCTGCGCGATGTGCTTGTCGTTGTTGAGCGCCGTTTGCCCGAGTTGAACGAGTCGTATGAGAAACGGTTGAGGACCCGGATTCAAGAACTCAAGGGGGACCTGTCGCTCACGGAAGAACGAATCGCGATCGAGGTCGCACTCATGGCCGACAAGGGCGACGTCACGGAGGAAGTCGTGCGGCTGAAGGCCCATTTAGACCATATGTTGGACCTGCTTGAATCCGCCGAACCCGTGGGGCGTCGGCTCGATTTTCTCGCCCAGGAAATCCAGCGGGAAGTGAACACGCTCGGCGTTAAGGTCCGCGACGGCGGCGTAACGAAAGAAGTGCTCCGTATGAAGTCCGAAGTGGAGAAAATCCGCGAGCAAGTTCAGAACATTGAATAGAATGAAACACAAAGAGCCGGGAAAGGACGAACGACGACTCGTGCCGCCCGAGACATCCTTGTTTGTGGTTTCGGCGCCTTCCGGCGCCGGGAAGCGCACAATCCTCGATACGGTTTTTGAGCGAGACGATGGACTCGCCTACGCGGTCTCAGCCACAACGCGGCCGCCGCGCACCGGGGAAGTCGACGGGCAGAATTACTTCTTTCTAAGCGAAGAAGCCTTTCGCTGCCGTGTTAAGGCAGGCGATTTCCTGGAGTGGGCGGCAGTGCACGGCAACCTGTACGGGACGCTGCGCGAAGAGCTTTCGAAGCGACTCGCCTCGGGCAAAGACGTCGTGCTCGAGTTGGACGTACAAGGCATGCGTAGCGTCAAGGCCGCGTGGCCGGACACGGTCTCGGTATTCGTCATGGCCCCCTCTTTCGAGGAATTGGAGCGCCGACTTGAGCGGCGCGGGGCAAACGATCCGGCGGACACCGCGGTTCGCCTGGCCAATGCGCGCACCGAGATGGATGTGCGCCACGAATTTGACTATATCATTGTGAATGACGACCTGGCAGAAGCCGTCTCGGACATGGAAGCCATCGTCCGTGCCGCCCGATGCCGGGCCGCGAAGCAGCCATAGGAGACGAGAAAAGGATGAAGCGAATCTCAATCGAGCAATTCGACGACCGGGTGGACAGTCTTTACCGATTGGTGATTATTGCCGCGCAGCGTGCGAGGCAAGTCAACAAACCCGAGACGCGTCCGCTCGTGCCGACGCGATCCCAGAAACCCACCATGATCGCCTTGGATGAAATACTCGAAGGCAAAGTCACCTATCGAACTGGCGAGA
>Ga0180438_10005799_pt1 | contig 16987 bp, 17 predicted proteins | sample SS_ome_12_FD_132455 | JGI IMG/M metagenome (GOLD analysis project Ga0180438, IMG submission 132455) | Hypersaline lake sediment archaeal communities from the Salton Sea, California, USA - SS_3_D_2 metaG | ecosystem: Environmental > Aquatic > Non-marine Saline and Alkaline > Hypersaline >...
AGGGGCTGGGCATTGTGTGATGGCCAGATACTGCCGATCAATCAGAATCAATCTCTTTTTGCCCTACTGGGAACCATCTATGGCGGTGACGGACGCACCAGCTTCGCACTGCCGGACCTGAGAGGACGCACACCCGTGCATTTCACGAGTGGTTTTCCTCAAGGCCAGCGGAGCGGCGAAGAGCAGCACGTGCTTCAAGCGAATGAACTGCCCCAGCATACGCATACGGCTGCCGCAACCGGAGACCAGGGCTCGGATACCAGTATCGAAGGCGCAACGGGTGAACCCAATAATGTGCTGGCAAGCCAGGCGCGTCGAGGCAGGCCGATTTATTCAGGGCCCGCCGCGTTGACATCGATGCACCCTGGAACTGTTGCGAACACCGGCGGCACCCAGGGGCACAACAACATGCAGCCCTATCGTACGATCAGTTTTGCAATCGCTCTTCAAGGGTTATTCCCGTCAAGAAACTAGCGACCAGGAGATGAACGATGTCTGAACCGTTTGTTGGTGAAATACGGATGTTCGGCGGGAATTTCGCGCCAAGGAACTGGGCATTCTGCGATGGCCAGCTTTTGCAGATCAGTCAGAACGATGCGTTGTTCTCGTTGCTGGGAACCATCTACGGCGGCGACGGCCGTACGACCTTCGGCCTGCCTGACTTGCGCAGCAGGCTCCCGCTACACCAGGGGCACGGGGCCGGCCTGACGCCTCGAAATATCGGGTCAGGAGGCGGAACGGAGCAGGAAACGCTGAATCCCAACGAGATGCCGTCTCACAGCCATGCTTTCCAGGCATCCGGTCTTCCCGCCGATGCCGGCTACCCGGCTGCAGCCGTGGTCGCGGATACAGAGATTACCGGCGGCACCAGCACGTATTACAACACCGGAACGCCGGCCGCTCCGGACACCGCCTTTCCTGACGGCACCCTGGGGAACACGGGCGGCAGTCAGTCGCATACCAACCTGATGCCCTTTCAGTGTGTCAATTTCATCATCGCACTGTTTGGAATTTTCCCTTCAAGGACCTAGGAGCAAATCATGTCGGAACCATTCATAGCGGAAATCAGGGTATGGGCATGTAATTTCGCCCCGCGTGGCTGGGCATTCTGCAACGGCCAGCTGCTGCCAATAGCACAGAATACCGCGCTTTTTGCGATTGTCGGCACAACCTATGGCGGTGATGGCAGAACCACGCTCGGTTTGCCCGACCTGCAGGGACGGGCGCCGATGCACGCGGGCAACGGGCCCGGGTTGACGCCACGACGCCTGGGGGAAACTGGCGGTATTTCAACAGTCACTTTGACAGCGGCGCAGATGCCGCAGCATACACATACGCTGATGGGCAATTCAGCGGCGGCGGCGACCGGGAACCCGTCAGGTGCGCAGCTGGCCGATACCGACCCGCTCAGAAACTACGGGCCGCTGCGCGCCAACGAAAACCTGGCCCCGCAGGCCGTGGCCAATGCCGGCGGTTCGCAGCCGCATAATAATCTGCAACCCTACCTGAGCCTGAATTTCACCATTGCACTGGTAGGCGTTTTCCCGTCGAGGAGTTGACCCTGGGCGTCAAGCTGCGTCCTGCAGGGGACGCTGACCTGGAATTTCTCTATCGCCTGTATGCCAGCACCCGTGCGGACGAAATGGCGCTGGTGGACTGGGCCGCCGAGCAAAAAGAGCAATTCCTGTGCATGCAGTTCAATGCCCAGCACAGCTTCTACCATGAACACTTCACCGAAGCTGAGTTCGACATTATCCAGCAGGCGGGTCTCGATATCGGGCGCCTCTACGTGGACCGCCGACCGGCCGAGATCCGCATTATCGATATCGCGTTAATGCCCGATTACCGCGGTAAAGGTGTTGGCGGTGAAATCATGCAGTCGCTGCTCGACGAGGCGGCCGATTGCAGCAAATCGGTGACCATTCACGTCGAACACAACAACCCGGCACTGCGCCTGTATAAAAGGCTGGGTTTCAGGCAGGTCGAAGATCAGGGTGTCTACTTGCTGATGGAATGGAGCAAGGACGGGACAACGGTCTTCGGCGATCAGGAAAACACCGCCTCGTAGCACATGCCCTTTTCGTCGGGCCCGATGGGTACGATGAAAAGATCCATCTCGCCCAGTTTGTCGTTGCGCATGCGATAAATCTGCTGCTCCAGCACCACGCTCCCCTCACCCCGGAAGACGATGGAGAACGCCTCACGGTCGCCCAGGGCCGCACTGTTCGGAAGCTTGTTGGCACTGATCAGCGTCAACGGGTAGGTCGCGTCATCAAGCTGGAGCGTAAACGGCTGATCGACGCAGCCGTTGAAATCCTCGAAATTAAACTGCACGGGTCGTTCTAGTCTTTAATTTTCCGCCTGCGGCTGATCAGTACCAGGCCTGCCAGGCCCGACAGCATCAACGGTAGCGCGGCCGGTATCGGTACGAACTCGACATTCATGGTGATCGAACCGGTGTCGGGCCCCGAAACCTCGAGAATACCAAGGGTGCTGATGTCAAAGTATATGTTCTTCGCATCAAACGTAATCCCTGAGCCCACTGACACATCGATCATGTTGACCAGGGGGGCGAGTGTAATGTCGCCTATGGAGAAATCGGCCGCGGTCAGGGATATTATGTAGCGGCCATTAAGACCCGTTGTCTGGTATCCGGAAGTCCCGTGCGCAGACCCATCACCGCGCAGTGTGAAGGTCACCGTGGTGTCTGTGAAGTCGATGGATTCGAAATCGAGCATGATTCCGAAAATATCCGGATCCGGCGCCTGCCCGTACCGCCCGCCAATGTTCGTGCCGTCATTGTAGGAGATGTCTGGATTTACGTCTCCGGCAACGATGGAATCGGTTGTCGTATCCAGGAAGTCGAAATCTTCGAAGCTTACGTCCAGGGGTTGCCCGGTAAAAACAAACGCTGCCTGCGCAGCCGGCACAGAAACCAGAAGGAATATACCAACCAGGACGCTGGTGATCGAAACATGCCTGGGATTGCTTGCAAACATTCGTATCTCCATATTTCCCGAAGGATCCGCGGGTATCGGCACATCAGTAAAAAACAGTTTACATCCAGAAAATATCGAATGAAAGAACATTTTACCGGCGAGTTGCCCGGAAGCCGCACAGGAACATGGAGTGCTCGCAGCTTTACGTGGCTGCGGGCCGCGATACCGGAATTGGCACGGTGGCGAGTAAACGCGGCCCTGGCCCGGATGGGCTGGTATCGTATTCTCAAGACATGCTGATGACCTATACCGAAGGTCTAGTCAATGAGGCCAGATGCGACTTGATTTGCATTCAAAACAAATTCGATCGAGTCCAATCCTGCCGATCCATAACTTTGCATCTGGCTCCACCTATTCGCATCACTCGATTATTTTGCCGCGCAAAGCCTTGTCCCGACCGCGCCGCTTCTTCTCATCGAGCCGCTTTTCTCGTGATGCCCTGCTCGGTTTGGTCGCAATGCGCTTGCGCCTTGTCTTCCCGGCGCGCCTGACAAGCTCAGCCAGACGCTGCAAGGCGGCCTCCCGGTTGTGTTCCTGGCTGCGGGACTGCCGGGCCTTGATCACGATAATACCGTCGGCGGTGATCCGGCTGTCACGCGAAGCCAGAAGGCGCTCCTTGTAGAACTCGGGCAACGACGAAGCACGGATATCGAAGCGCAGGTGGATCGCCGTCGAGACCTTGTTGACATTCTGCCCGCCAGGCCCTGATGCACGAATCGGACTCAGCTCGATTTCGCTGAGCGGTATCGAGACACGGCTTGAGATGATGAGCCTGTCAGTGGTGGTGTTCATGCCCGTGTGCCGTGAGTTCCTGTCATGGGGCCGTGCCAAAAGAGGAAAGACTATGTCTATTAAACATGCCCGCAAACTGAAAACATAAACTCATCCCCTGCCCGCGTGATTTTGACATACAAAACCGGCCTTTAAGCCGGTTTTCGGGGCTATTCTGAACGGTACATGCCATTAAATCAGCGGCTTGCCCGGGTCCGACCCCGAAATGTTATTCGAGTGTCACCGGTGTAATGAAACCCTTGGGCTTGAGCGTTAACAGGGAGCAGTCCACCTGGTTGAACACTTCTTCTGCCGTGTTTCCGATCAGGAACCCAGCTATTCCTCCGCGGCCGACCGACCCCATCACAAGCAGGTCGATGCCCTGTTCCGACACCAGTTTCGGTATATATTCAACGGGATCGCCCTCAACCAGGTACACATGCGGTTTCAGATCAGCAACATCAACCCGATTCAAAAGGGTCTCGAAGTTCTGCTTGTGTTGCTCCTTCTCAAACGCCTTTGCTTCCTGGAATTCCTTCTCTGTCATGCCGCTGTTGTGCAAATAACGTTCACCGAACAGGCTCCACACGTGGACAATGTGCAACTCTGCGGCGTCATTTCGAGCCATGCCACCGGCCAGTTGCAGAATCAGCGGATTGAGTGAATCCCGCCCCGGGTCATACACGGAGGGGTCGACCGCCGCGAGTATGCGGGCGTAAGGTCGCGCCTGCGCCCGCTTGACCACCCATACAGGACAGGGACATTTTCGCATCAGGTGCATGGAGGTCGCCCCGAACACGCGAGCGCGAATGCCTTTTGTCTCCTCCGCCGTGGTGATGACAAGGTCGTGTTGTTCACGCAAAACCTGGCGGATGATTTCCAGGAAGGAAATACCCTCCGTCACGTTGATCACCACGTCGATGTCGTCATGCTGCAAGGGTACTATTAGACCTCGCAGCCATTCCCTGCGCTCAGCAATAGCCGAGGCGTGCTGCTCTTGTGCGACCGATTTGCCGTAACCGTGTATGCCGTGAGGCTTTTTCAATACCGAAAAAAGCGTCAGCCGCGCTCCGTTTTGCCTGACCAATGCCACTGCCTTGTCGAGGGCAGTCGTTTCCTGTGCCTCGGGTTCCAGCACCAGCAGGATATTCTTGAATCTCTTAATGTCTTCCTCCCCTTGTTAAGACCATATTAATGCAAAGCTGTAAAAGGTTTCGCAAGGATTATTTACTGTTGCTGATTTTAAACAGCGTAAAAGGTTCTGGTCCCTTGAACCGGGGCCACCCTGTTTTCAGTCTATGCAACTGCCGCTCAATTGTCACCGGCCCTTTTAAAACTGAAGAACGCTGCTGCATTGCCATAAGCCAGGCGCGAACCGATCTCATCCGGCAACAGCGCAAGCCATTGACGCGTCCGTTCAACAGCACCATCAAAATCGCGCCAGCGTGAAAGACTGTAGGTGTCGACGCCAATCATGACCCGGTCCGGGTAGGTCACAAACAGCTCGTACCAGTCGTCCATGATCTCGCCGCCCGGCGCGATCCGTTCATCACGCATCGACAGGTCGATATGCAATGCCTGATAGCGTCGCAGGTAATCTGCAATCAGGTCCGGATAGGGATAGGTGCCTGCATGCGCCCAGATCAGAGGCAAACCCGGCGCAATTTCGTAGAGCGTATCGATCACAGCAGGATCGGTATGCAGCACCATCGGCAGATCATACCGGACAGCCAGTTCAACGAGACGACGGAACACCGGGCTGTGGCGATCTTCGGCGAACAGGTGCAGCTCCCCTATTCCACGCCAGGTCCCGCTCTTTAGTTCTACCTCGATGCCCCCGGGAAGGTCCGTGTCATGCACCCAGCGCGCCTTGTCCCCGGGACCATCGTACACGCCCAGCAGCGGCACGATGCGATCGGGCGCGAGTTCATAGAGACGCCTGGCGAGATGCGCGGGAGTACTGGTGACCACGGCGCGCGCGACTTTATTTCTGTCGAGTGTTTGTATGATCTGCTGCGGGGCGTAACGGGCGGCATGAGCCTCGTTATAATGCAGGTGAACATCAAAAAGCGGATCAGCTGACAGGCCGGTTGACCATAACAGCATGAGCAGGGCGAACGAACTCGGACGAGCACTTACGATCATGTTGGCAACGCCAAGGGTGCGGTGGCTGAAAAGCGTCATTAGCCTGTGTAAATTTTTCTCAAATGTGACCGTTACTTTAATATATGGCGACTGGCTAATTCATAAATCACGGTCTGACCCCGTTTTCTCTTCTTAAACCGCAGTCTGACCCCGTTTTCCCCAGGTAATGAAATGTTTAATAAATCGACATAAATTCTTGATATTCGACGGCTGTTCGGTTTTTCTTACACCAACCGTCGGAAAAGTTGATTTAGATTATTGTTATCCAGCTCTATTTCCTTAGTATATTTGCTGTTGTATCGAAATTCGCCTGCTTCTGTTTGCCGAATTCAACGCAGTTATTTGTAATTCAATTACTTGTAATTGCGCGATTAAATGCTCCAAAAATTCGATTTGTGCCCTGATTGTTCCGGATCATAGTCCGAATCCTTGTGTTCAGGCGCCCCTGTTAATCAGATGGATGAGCGCTGCCTGTGATTCAATCGATCAGAGACAAGCTCTTGGGTGGCGCGCATTGAACAAAATTCATACAACAGGAAATCGAACATGAAACCGGCTTCGCTATCCCTGGCCAAGGCGTTGTCGATGACGGCAGGCCTCGCCCCTGCTGACGACGGCCAGCACCTGGCTAGAGTCGTATTGAGCCCACACGGGATCGAAGATGACCCCGAGCCGGACAGCGAACACGCCTTCGTCAAGCTTGTGAACTTCCATGTGCCCACGCACCGTGCAAATGGTACCCTGGGCGCAATAAAGCACTGCAACATCGACGACGTTGAGGTAAAGACCGAGGAGAAGGCCAAACACCTTATAAACGTCTATGTCTACGGGCCGGTCATCGGCTTCGATGACTTTTTCCAGTCCTGCTTCCCCTGGCATGACCGGCATGTCACCAACCGCACTGCGGCCAGAACCCAAGCTCCACCACCGTATGTGCACCTAAATGAGCATAAATCTGCAACATCCTTGCTTCAGCTGAAACATTAGTTGTTACACAGCTGGCCATATATGAAACCGAAACCCGTGGAGGTGCGGTCATGAAAATACAACCCGTGGCGTCGGCATTGCTGACGCTGTCACTGTTAATCCCCGGCATGCCAGCCAGCGCTGATGATGGCGCGATCACCAACAAGAGCATGTCGCGAACGATCGCGTTGCCCGATTTCGAGCAGGAAATCGTGAACGAAAAGATCCCCGAGGCCGAGCACGCCTTTACCGACATGATGGGCTTTTATGTCCCGTCCCAGAGAGCCAGCGGGCTGCTCGAGCCTATCGACTACTGCGATGTCGACAACCAGCCTGCGTCCGGCGAGGACTGCACCAACCCTGTGGAAACCCTTGAGGTAGCCAGGCCGCTGGTCAACGTCTTCATCTACGGACCCAAGTTCGCAGTTCCGGACACCGCCTTCGGCCACAGCTTTATGGACACCTACGCGGCGATCAGCCTGGACGACGGCGAGACCTTCAAGCAGATCAACCTGTCCGAGTCCGCCGACCTGAGTTCGTTTAACCTCGAAACCGACCACAACCCCAGCGGTCCAGGCAGCGGCGACCCGTTGCCCGGGGACCATAACATCCCGTTGCCCGGCCCCGATTTTGGGGTCCTGCACGCGAGAGGGTTCGACACGCCGTACTCGGCTGAATGCACCGAGTGCCACGGCCGGGGCCTGCAGGGTGTCGCGGAAATTCCGTCCTGCTACCGCTGCCATGACCAGAAATGGACGGAGCCCACGCCCATCGAAACCGGACCGATCATCGTCAGGGCCGTGGACAATGCCGGCGCGCTGTCGATCAGCGGTGTGAATGCCGCGAGCGGCGCCGCGGTCAGCATCCTGAACGCGATCACCGGTGTTTCGGTCGGCCTGGCCACAGCCGATGCCGATGGCAAATTCACGCTGGAAGACGACGCCCTTGCGCAGCCGCCCTGTATCGTCATAGCAGAGTACACCGACAACACCGGTGACGACCTGACCGGTCCGTCCCTGACCGTCAGGGACGCAACCACCGGTGACCCCGTCCAGGCGTGCGAAGGCTCGCCGGTCAACCTGACCGAGTATCCCGGCGGCACCTACAACGTGTTCCAGGCCACCGCCGGCAACAAAACCCTGGTGGCCTGGCCCAGCCGTTTCTGTTCCTCGGGACAGCCCGCCTACACGATGACGACCGACAGCGGACTGGAAGATCCCGATCAGCAGGCCCGGTTGACGGCCATCACCGAGTTCATTCGGGCAGGTGATGAAGCACTGGGCGTCCCGGCCCTGCCTGACTTCACCAGTACGATCGACGGCGAGGCAGTCGACGACCTCTACCTGGTTGACGTCTTCGGTGTCGCCGGTAATCAGGGCTCCATCGACTTCGCCGACGAGGGTTATCCCCAGGCCGGCGTGGTTCCATTCGGTTGTGTCTGGACGGCCCGCGGCGTGCTGCTGCCGGGCGACGATCCCAGAACCGATGAAGTGGAATCGACCCACATGGTCTGGACCAAGGCCGAGCGCCTGACCTCCGGGCGTCGCGACGTCAATCGCATCGAGGTGAGTGCGGTCAAGGGCGCCGGCTTCGTTGTGACCTGGCAGGAAGACCCCGAAGGGCTGCGCCCGGGTCAGGGCCTCGGACCGGGCGAGGGCTGGAGCGGCGCGGTCGCCCACAGCCAGACCGATGGCTGGTATTCCTTCATCAACGAAGAGTACTTCGATATCGTCGAATTAGATGGCGAGACCACGACACCGATCGATATCCTGGATCACGACCTGACCGTGAGCGGCAGGCCCCAGGTGTTCGTACCGATGGCAGTGCCGATGCGCTTCTCCAACAACGCCAAGTGCAACCCCCCGGACACCGTGACGGCGGGTGGCGGAACCGAGGACCTGTACTGCCTCTTCGATGACGTTGATACCGATAACATCCCGGTTGGCGCTTCCGCGTTCGGCCTGAGGGATCAGTGCGCCGACACCGTGACTATCCAGACCGGCAATGAAAACAATCCGACGGAAACGGAGATCTGTGTCGCCGACAGCTTCGATGGTATCGAAGGAGCGGATCTGCCCAACCGGGCCAACACCGCCCTGACCCGGCCGCGTCTGTCGCTGCAGGGTTATGACCTCAGCGATACCGACAGGAGCGCATGGGTGGTCATCGCAGCCGAGGAGTCCAAGGGACTGGGCAACACCTTCTTCGAGCCAGACGGCCTCAACGGCGAGTTCGATGGTTATGCGGATCCATGCGAAGAAGGCTCTTCTCTGAGCTGTGCCGAGGAGATTGGCAAGAACCAGTGGTACTACAGCTTCGACATGGGCACCCCGGATACCTCCGCGGGCATCGATGACCCGAACAGCCTGATCAGCAACCTGGTGAGCCAGGGCAACATGCTCAACCAGGGTGAGGTGTACTGGGAAACCGGCGAGCTCCTGGGCTTTATGCGCACCGAGGACATAACAGACTATGGTGTCTATAACTTCGATATCCTCAACACCGAGATCGCCCGCCGCGCCAGTCTGCTGGTGCAGTCCGTCGAAGATAAGGCCAGTGGCCTGTCAGCAATCGCGTCCTGGAAACAGGGTCCGATGCGCCAGGGCGGCCCCGCCGACACCATGCTGCGCCGTTTCCAGCAGTGTCCGGTGAATGTTGAGGATGAGAATGGTCCGGTTATCGAAAAGGTCGACTGGGTCCAGTACCTCGCAGATGGAAAGAACATCAAGATCAAAGGACGGGTCGCAAATCTTGACGATATCAAGAAGACCGGCTTTTTCATTCGCGATGCGTCGACTGAGGATGAGGAAGAGTACATCTTCTTCGTGGAAAACACCGCTCCCAAAGACTGGGAAAATTTCCTCGCCGAGAATATCGATTACCCGCCCTGCTATATACAGGCTTCGGATGAAGACCCCGATGTTGAAGGCCAGTCCGTCGGGAACTGGGGGCCGGTATTCGACCTGAGGGAATACTGGGAGGAAATCGGCGTGGAATGTGAATGCGGCAGGCCGACGGATACGGCGCTGGTTACGTCTTCGGTTACACCGGCGCTTGAGCAGGAAGCAGCCCGTAACGCTAGCTGGAAATCGAAGCTCGCGGATGTTTTCGGAATGGTCCTGGACGTCGTTATTCCGATGGCCCATGCCGCCGATAATCCCTATGCCTTCGACAACATGGTGTGCGAGGAATGGCTGATCGAAGCCGATACCAACCCCTACTATCCAGGGGGCGTCTGCGCCGATCCGGCCATCAACCTCTCGGCCGTGGTACCGGATACCTGCATCGATGATGCAGACGGCAGCAGCATACCCTGTCCTACGGTGGACTTCAGCACTTCGACCTACGGCATCGGCGACACTGACCCGATCCTGCAGGGTCAGGTGCAGGGTGAAGGCAACACCATGCGTGTGCTCACCTGGCACCAGTGCCCGTCCGACTACACGGTGCTGGATTCCGATCTCACGGATGCACTGGACTGCGAGACGGACGACCGCACGGACGACTTCGTCAACCTGCTGGATCAGTCCTGGTATAACCCGCTGGATATCTCCAAGGGCCACAGGGGCTTCCTGAACGGTGACTTCGTGATGTTCCTGTATGCCTGGTCACCCAACTGGCGCCTCAACGCCAAGGGCAACGACCGCTACGACCTGTACGTAAGGCGTTCCTTCGACGGTGGTGAGACCTGGACCACGACCCCGGCCTCGTTCACGGCCAGTGACGGCTTGAGCTACTCCGGCGACGGCACCGTCACCTGCGAGAGCTACCGTCCCGAAACGACGGTTCCCGGCGAGCGTGATGAACCGACAGCGTGCTACGAGTTCGCTGCGGGTGCAAACGAGCATGCCCGCAACGTGACCCAGCACCGGTCAATGAACATCACCACGCTGGATCCGCGCTACGCGGCGACCAGGGCGACCATCGAGGAAGGCTGCACCGACGGCCTGTTCGTTGACAATACTGTCATCGACGGGATCTTCACCTGCGACGACCTCTCGGAAGAGCACGACGCCGACGAGCGGGACCCGTCCCGGTACTTCATGGTCTTCGAGACCGGCGACAACACCACTGTGGAAGTTGGCGAGGCGGAACCGCTTGACCTGTTCTACAGCCGCGCCGAGAGCTTCGGTGACGACTATGTCGTGTGGGCCGAAACGGATACCGACACGGCCGATCCGACGCTGTGCTACCCGAGCGATCCGCACGGTGACGACTTCGTCAGCGGCACGGTGGTCGAAGGTTCAGGCTTCTGCAACGAGTTCGACCGCATGAACCGCGGCGGCGATACCCGTTCGAGCGAGGCCAACCTCGAGGCCAACCCGGACGGCTCCAGGCTGTACAGCGTCTGGGCGCAGTGGGTTCTTGATGAGGCCGGCGACGAGGTCATCGAGTCCGATGCCATGGCACGGCGCATCTGGTGGATCGACGACTACATCTCGGATACGTTCTCCTGGACGTTGCCGGGTACGCAGCAACCGTAGCCGTTAAACCAAGCGCACGAAAATCGTGCAACAGCGGCGGGTCACCGAAAGGTGGCCCGCCTTTTTCTGTTGCTGGAATAAATGGGACAGGCAAATAGAAAGCAATATGGGGGCGGTCACAAATGGAGAGCGAACCAACGGGAACAGACCATGTTCTTAGTGGTTGCATTTTTAAACTAATCGTGGCTCGCCACCTGCTGTTATTGCGTTGATTCCCGCACTATTCACAGATCTTGTTGAACAGCAGCATGAACTTGTAAGCATCCTGAAAATCAGCTTCAAATGATCTCAAGGCAAGATTCTCCTTGATGAATTCGCTGTACTTCGGAAACTCACCCGCCTTGTCCATGTTGAAGAAACCCATGGACCAGTCCTCGAAATTTCTTTCTCCGATATCACCTTCAAGCACCGTGTGAAACCCGGTGTGGCGCTCATCCTTTTTTATCTCATCGTACAAATCCAGCACCACCTGCTTTTCGCCTTCAAGCATCTGCATGAACGTTTCATTCTGATACAGGAGCATCCCGGTTACACCCAGCTTGAGATTGTTTTCGCGGCATTGCTGAAGAAGAGCAGAAAGCTCGTCATAGTTCATGGGCTTCTTGGTAGTACTCAGGTAAATAAGGTAATACATTTTTCGTTCTCGTTTCGTCAGAAGGCGACCTGGCGATTGTTTTTGACCACCTTACTTTGCAACAGGATCGAGTTCAATATAACCCGGGCACGCCGGAGATCGTGACAGAACGGGTATTTGCCCGGCCCCGCAAGACCGGCTTCACGGCTGGTTTCGCGTTGAACGAGACACCAGGAACACCCGGAAAGGAACACGCTCGAACGCCCCGACATAACAATCCCTCTGTAATGGCGTGATTTTTATGGTTTTATGCCGGCCGGAACAGCTCGTAAAAAAGCGCCAAGCCCCGTTTTTTTTTCAGCATCGACTAATGTAGGATTGTCCTGCCAGACGCCCTTTCGGAACATGGCACTCAAGCACAACCCGATCCCCGTTAATCGCATTTGTTTACCAGATAAAGGTGGCCCATGAAACTTGAATCTCTCGCACTCCATCACGGTTATGAATCTGAGGCCACGACGAAAGCCGCGGCCGTGCCGATTTACCAGACCACGTCCTATACCTTTGACGACACACAGCACGGCGCCGACCTGTTCGACCTGAAAGTACCGGGCAATATCTATACGCGCATCATGAATCCGACAACTGATGTCCTGGAACAGCGCCTGGCCGCAATGGAAGGCGGTGTCGGCGGGCTCGCGCTTTCATCGGGGATGGCCGCCATCACGTACGCGATCCAGTGCATTTGTGAAGTGGGCACGAACATCGTCAGCACCAGCCAGTTGTATGGCGGGACCTATAACCTGTTTGCCCATACCTTTCCCCGGCAGGGTATCGAGGTCCGCATGGTTTCAGCCGATGATTATGACGGCTTCGACAACGCGATCGATGAAAACACGCGTGCCGTCTTCTGCGAATCAATAGGCAACCCGGCCGGCAACGTGGTCGATATCGCCAGGCTCGCCGAGATCGCGCACAAACACGGCGTACCGTTGATGGTCGACAACACGGTGGCAACGCCCTACCTGTGCCGCCCGTTCGAACTGGGCGCCGACATCGTGATCCACTCACTCACGAAGTACATCGGCGGTCACGGCAACTCCATTGGCGGCATTATCATCGACTCGGGTAAATTTGACTGGGCCGCCAGCAAGGAGCGATTCGCGATGCTCAATGAGCCGGACCCCTCCTATCATGGCGTTGTCTACACCGAGGCACTCGGGCCCGCGGCCTATATCGGGCGCTGCCGCGTGGTACCCCTGAGAAACACCGGTGCAGCAATCGCTCCGCACAGCGCATTCCTGATACTCCAGGGCCTGGAAACCCTCGGCCTCAGAATGGAAAGGCATTGCGAAAACGCAGAGAAGCTCGCCGGTTACCTGAAGAACCACGACAAGGTGAAATGGGTTAACTATGCGGGCCTGCCCGACAGTCCCTATTACGAAGCCTGCCAGAAAATCACCGGCGGCAAGGCATCCGGGATTCTCAGCTTTGGCATCGAAGGCGGCATCGAAGCGGGCAGCCAGTTCATCGATGCGCTGCAAATGATCCTGCGGCTGGTCAATATAGGTGACGCCAAATCACTGGCCTGCCACCCGGCATCGACGACACACCGTCAGCTGAATGAAAGCGAACTGGCAACTGCCGGAGTCAGCCAGGACCTGGTGCGCATATCGGTTGGCATCGAGAATATTGATGACATCATTGCCGATGTAAGCCAGGCGCTGGATAAGGTTAAATAAATAACAGAAATGTGGCCAGATGAGGCTTCGTAATAAACCAGTCTTTACCTACTGTTGAAACTGAGTTTCATCTGACCACACCTGTTTAAAACTCCGTGTCTACGCCTGTTCCAGTCCAGGCGTCGCGTTCATTGCGTGGATCGATGGTTCAGCTATCAAAATGCAGCTTCCAGGCCTGCTTTTTGAGCTGTTATGATAGGTTTATTCAAACCATTCAGCGGCTTGGCCAGGTCCGACCCATTTATGCCGAAAGATGACGCCACACACGATTTGCCGACAAGGGGCCTGTACCTGATACTCGGCTGGGCGTTCTTTGGTCTCGGTGCCGTCGGCGCAGTGGTTCCCGGGTTGCCGACGACGCTCTTCATGCTGCTCGCGCTGTGGGCTTTTTCGAAAAGCTCGCAACGTTTTCATGATTGGCTCTACGCCCATCCTACATTCGGTCCGCCTCTGCAACAATGGCGCAATTACCGTGTGATCCCGCTGAAAGCGAAACTGCTGGCGGTCACCATGATGGCACTGAGTCTTGGCTATTTGATCTTTTTCACTGCGATCAACAGCTGGGTCCTGTTATTGATAGCGCTGTTTATGCTCTTTGGCGCAGTCTTTATTCTTGGCAAACCATCCAGGGCACCGGACTCCGCTTCTCCGCGATAGGCTTTTCGGAAAAGGTGCCGGAGGGATTTTTCCTTAACCAGCTGCCGACATTGATCATAATACAATCCCTGCGACACCCGAATCTGTGTAACGCGAAAAATCAGATCCGTCCGTTTTTTACCCATTGATTCTGTTAAATTCACAGCGCGACCCCGCCCCTCCTCGTCCGCTCATTTCCGCGTGCTTCAGGGTCAGGCCCTACAATTTAGGTGTAAAATGAAAGGCCCGACCCCGTGTCTTTGCAAAGTAGTATTTCATGGCAGGCTCTGACAAAGATCTTCCGCAAAAATCGAGCAAAGCAGCGATCGACGCGTTCGTCGAACAGGTCCGCTCGACGCCGGCGGTCAAGCCCGGCGGCGAACGCGGGCGCCTGATATTCGCGATGGACGCCACCGCCAGCCGGGAGCCCTCCTGGGATCGTGCCTGCCAGATTCAGGGCGAGATGTTCTCCGAAACCGCGGCGCTCGGCGGCCTCGACATTCAGCTGTGCTATTACCGCGGCTATGGTGAATTCGAGGCGAGCCCTTGGCTGTCTTCGGCGGATGTATTGCTGCAGCGCATGACCAGCGTGTCTTGCCGGGGCGGATATACGCAGATCGAAAAGGTGCTGCGACACGCTATCGAGCAGACGAAACAGAAGAAAGTGCAGGCGCTCGTTTTTGTTGGTGATTGCATGGAAGAAGACATTGACCGGCTGTGCCATCTGGCGGGTGAGTTGGGCATACTCGGCGTACCCGCGTTTCTGTTTCATGAAGGCACGGAGCCCGTGGCGCAGCGGGCGTTCCGGGAGATCGCGCGGCTGACCCGCGGCGCCTATTGCGCCTTCGATGCGGACAGCGCGGGACAACTGCGCGACCTGTTGAGCGCCGTTGCCGTGTATGCCGCCGGCGGTCAGAAAGCCCTGCGGGATTTCAGTAAAGATCGCAGCGAGGTGGTGCGGCGACTTACCCGCCAGCTGGACAGGGACTGACGGTGCAGCGGCTGTTTCTGCTGCTGACGCTGGCGGCTGGATTATTCCTGTTGTTTCGCTGGTTGTTGCAAAAACCTGCGCGGGAATTCTGGCAATGGCTGGCGGTTCTGCTCGCGTTGTTCCTGCTGGTACTGGTGCTGACGGGGCGGGCGCATTGGCTGGCCGCGGTGGTTGCCGCCTTATTGCCTTTCGCACGAAACCTGATCGGCCTGCTCGGCGCCCTGCCGATGCTCAAACGCCTGCTGGCCGGGATGAATGCAGCTAAAGCGAAGAAAGCCCCGAGCGGTGGCAAAACGTCCACCGTCCAAAGCAAATACATCCGCATGACACTGAACCACGATACGGGCGACCTCAATGGCGAGGTACTGACGGGACAGTTCAAGGGCATGACGCTCGATCAAATGGATCTCCAGGCATTGCTGCAATTGCTGCAGGAGTGTCAGGACGATGAAGAGTCGGTTGCGTTGCTGCAGGCTTACCTTGACCGGGCATATTCCGACACATGGCAGCAGCAGGCCGGCACCCGGGGACAACAGCGGAATGCCGGCACGTCGGGCAAGATGTCGCGCGATGAAGCGCTGCAAATACTGGGGTTATCATCCGGCGCCAGCGAGGCGGAAATTATCGAGGCACACCGGCGGCTGATGCAGAAGCTGCATCCGGACCGCGGCGGTTCTGCTTACCTCGCCGCCAGGATCAACCTGGCCAAGGATACGTTACTGGGCAGGTAACGTACTTTCGCTCGCGGATAGAGCGGAACGCCACCACTGCTGCCCTACCCGGCCTTCTCTCCCTCAGGAAGAGATCCGGGGTGAGGCTCAAGCGTCAGCGGCGCAAGATCGCGATCCAGCGCCAGAAATTGAGGAGCGATGCAAGCGATGCGGCGACATAGGTCCAGGCCGCGGCGCGCAGGATCGAACGGGCCGCCGGCACTTGCGACTTGTCGAGATACCCCGAATCGAGCAGCGGCAAGGCTTTACGAAAACTGGCGTCGATCTCGACCGGAAGTGTCAGCAGATGGATCACCACCGTTGAGCCCATTATCAGGAAGGCACCCGCAATGTTGAAGGCAGCGACTGAAGGCGCTTTCGTCAATAACACCGCAAAAGGCGCGGCAAACAGCAGCAACGAGCCGATGCGTTGCGCCGCCAGCGTGGTCCTCGCCAGACGGGTTCGCAGCAGGAACAGCGGCTCGGAGGCGGCATGCTGCAAGGCGTGCCCGCACTCGTGCGCGGCCACGGTAATCGCGGTCAGGGTCTTGCCGTCGAACTTGTCCTGCGTGAGGCGCACACAGCGCTCCAGCGGGTCATAGTGATCACCGGCTTCCGTCACTTCGACCCTTACTTCTCCCAGGTCATAACGATTAAGCAAATGCCGCGCCAGCTCACCCCCGGTGCCGGGGAAATTGGCTTCCGGCTTGCGGTTATGGCGCTTGAGAACCGTTTGCACCCACAACTGCGGTCCGTAAACCAGCGCCAGCAGCAATATGATGATGATCGCATATACCATGTTGACTAAGACTGATCGTTAGCGCCCATGGTTTCAAGTACGCTAAAAAATCGGGGTCAGACTCAGTGCTGTCCCACTTACGCGTCATTCCCGCGAAAGCGGGAATCTGGTACCGAATAGTCTGAAGCGTTTTCAATGAGTTAGGAGATTCCCGCTTTCGCGGGAATGAC
>Ga0180438_10005800_pt1 | contig 16986 bp, 12 predicted proteins | sample SS_ome_12_FD_132455 | JGI IMG/M metagenome (GOLD analysis project Ga0180438, IMG submission 132455) | Hypersaline lake sediment archaeal communities from the Salton Sea, California, USA - SS_3_D_2 metaG | ecosystem: Environmental > Aquatic > Non-marine Saline and Alkaline > Hypersaline >...
AAACAGGCAGAGGAGCAACTTATCCAGGCGGAGAAGCTAACCTCCCTGGGCCAGATGGCAGCTTCTATTGCTCATGAGGTTAATAATCCTCTGGCTGGTGTTCTGGTTTATACTCAATTATTAGCCAAAAAGATAAGGGGCGATACTCTACCCAAAGAAGTAGCCCTGGATTACCTATCGAAAATGGAAACAGAACTTACCCGTAGCTCCAAATTAATCCGCAATCTTTTAGATTTTGCCCGCCAGTCAACACCAAAACTGAGAGGGGTAAATACCAATGAGGTTATTGAGCAAGCCTTTAGCCTCGTTGGTCATCAGGCTGAGCTCCAGAGCATCCAGGTGATAAAGGAGCTAACCCCTTCTCTACCCCCGGTAATGGCTGATTTCGACCAGCTTCAGCAGGTATTTGCTAACCTTATCCTGAACGCCATCCAGGCAATGCCTGATGGTGGCAGGCTGACCATGCGCACCTCACTGGATAGCAACGACCAGGTTAAAATAGAGGTCGGGGATACAGGTTGCGGTATTTCTGAGGAGAACTTGCATAAGCTCTTTACTCCCTTCTTCACCACTAAAAGCAAGGGGAAAGGTGTTGGCCTGGGACTGGCTGTAGCCTACGGCATTATCCAGCGCCATAAAGGCAGGATAGAGGTACAAAGCGAGGAGGGAAAGGGAACCACCTTTACCATCTACTTAAAGGCTTACCATGAAGACAAAAGCTAAAATCCTTGTTGTCGATGATGAAGTTATTGTCCGTGAATCGCTTCGTGACTGGCTAAGCGATTGTGGCTACCAGATATTTACCGCAGAAAATGGTCAGCAAGCCCTGGAGATTATCGAAAAGGAGAGGCTGAATATTGTCATTACTGACCTGGTGATGCCAGAGATGGACGGCATTGAATTGATGAAGAGAGCCAAGGAAATTATTCCCAACATTGAGGTAATCATTATTACTGCCTACGGGAGCATCACCACTGCTATCGCTGCCATGAAGGAGGGGGCTTACGACTACATCGAGAAGCCATTCTGCCCCGAAAGGGCAGAATTACTGGTCAAGAAACTGGTGGAACACCAGGGACTAGTTGAGGAGAACATTTCCCTGCACCAGAAATTAGAGGAGCGCTACCGATTTGAGAATATTATTGCCAAGAGCCCCAAGATGCAACAGGTAATCGAGGTGATTAAGATTGTGGCCAAGAGCAACGCCACCGTATTGATTATGGGTGAGAGCGGCACGGGGAAGGAACTGGTAGCACGAGCCATCCACGCTCAGAGCCCTCGCCGGGACAAGCCCTTCATTGCCGTCAGCTGTGCTGCCCTCCCTGAGAGCCTCCTCGAAAGCGAGCTATTCGGTCACGAGAAGGGCTCATTCACCGGGGCTTACGCCCAAAAGAAGGGAAAATTCGAAATTGCCAACAGAGGTACCCTCTTTCTGGACGAGATTGGCGAGATGAGTACTAATATCCAGGTTCACCTGCTGAGAGTCCTGGAAGAGAAGGAATTCACCAGGGTTGGCGGTAATGAGCTTATCAAGGTCAATGTGAGGGTGGTCTCAGCGACTAATAAGGATATAAGAAAGGCAGTAGCCAGCGGGCAATTCAGGGAGGATGTTTATTACCGACTAAATGTGGTTACCATTGAGTTACCGCCGCTGAGAGAAAGGAAAGAGGACATCCCTCTGCTAGCCGAGCACTTCTTGAAGAAGTTTGCCCTGGAGAACCAGAAAGAAATCGCTGGATTCTCCCCTGATGCCACCAATTTCCTCTTGAAATATGAGTGGCCAGGCAATGTCCGGGAGCTGGAAAATGCTATTGAAAGGGCGATAATCCTGGCCCAAAACTCTAATATTGAGATTACTGACCTGCCCCACCAGAACCTGCCCTTTGCTCGTTCGGCATCACCAGGGAAAAAGCTTAAAGAGGCGGAGAAAAACCATATCCTGAATATCCTCGCCGAAACCCAGGGTAACTATAGTGAAGCTGCCCGAATCCTGGGGATTTCCAGAATGACACTCTATAATAAAGCCAGAATCTACGGCATAAATGTAAAGGAAATAGACAAGAATTGATTAATTCGTTTACATCGGAGCGACTAAATGTGATTTTTTGAAGGACATTACATCGTTAGACCTTCGGTTATAGCAAAGAAAAAGGCTATCCTGAGACTCAGGATAGCCTTTTTGGCAAGAAAATTGCACCTAACTAGATTGGGAGGTAATAGAAAATGAAAAAGAAAGTAATTCTAGAAAATCAAAAAATAACAAAAGGAGATAAAAAAATGAAACCGATACTGGTGGTAGAAGATGAAGCTATTATGAGGGAGTCACTGCGAGACTGGCTGACAGAGAGCGGATACCAGGTGGAAACTATAGACCAAGGGGAGGAAGCACTAAAAACGATTGCGGAGCAGGACTTTGGTATTCTAATCCTTGACCTGAGGTTGCCGGGAAAGGATGGGCTTGAGGTGCTACGGGAGGCTAAAGCACAAAACCCACAGCTTAAGGGAATCATCATTACCGCTTACCCCTCGGTGCAAACAGCGGTAGAGGCGATGAAAATAGGGGCTGTTGATTACCTGCCTAAGCCATTTAGCCTTGATGCCCTGGAGAAGCTGATTCAGGAGACGCTGGGACCGGTCCAGGTGGAGATAAAGCCCAAGGTTACCACCGAAGAAGCTGTAGCTGAACCGGTTATAGTAGAGGAAGCCCCAGCCGTAGCTGAAGAGGTTACCGCCATCGCTACCGAAGAAATCCCAGCCCACCTCCAGCAAGGCAAGGCTCACTTCGACGCCGGTCGCTACCCGGAAGCCTTAAGGGAATTCGAGGCCATTCTCAAGGTTGCCCCGGGCAATATGGAAACCAGGGTCTGGCTCAGAAAAGCAAAGGAGGAGCTAGCCAGACCAAAGGTTGCGGTAGCTGAAGGAGAGACTGCTCCCGCTGCTGAAGAGGTTAAAACCAAGGAGTGCCTGTGGATGAAGCTGGGGATGGTCTCCTATCGTATCTGCACCCGTGACTACGACTGCCTGACCTGCGAGTTTGACCAGGCGATGCAGGAGAAGATGGCTAGTGGTGAAGCCCCTGAGCTTGACGAGGCACTGGAGAGATTTAAGGAACTTCCCGGTAATCAAAGGTTTTGCCGCTATGCCCTCAAGGGTGATGTCTCTCACCGACTCTGCACCCGCCTCTTCCAGTGCGCCAACTGCGAATTTGGTCAAATCATGGAGGATGCTCTCCAGCAGAAGCTGGCTAAGTTAGCCACCCGACGGGAGGCATTACGCAAAAAAGAGCAACGAGTTCAGAGCTAAGGTATAGCCAAAGCTCTTTTAGTCGCAAAGTGAACAAGGGAGGCACCCAAATGGGTGCCTCCCTTGTTCTATACTACCCAGATAGATACCCCTTCCCCTATGGAGGAATTTACCCATTGCTTGACTTTTTATTCGGCATAGGCTAAATTATAATGGTTGTTAACTAGGGATAACAAGATTTGGTTGAATCTGAGGCTTCTTTTAAGGAGTCTCAAGGTTTAATTACGCCAGAAAGGGTGCAATGAAGGTTGCTGTTAGTGGTAAGGGAGGGGTAGGCAAGACATTATTGGTATCCCTCCTCTCCAAGATATTCGCTGAGTCTGGCTATTCTGTCCTAGCCATAGATGCTGACCCTGATGCCAATCTGGCAGCTACCCTTGGCTTTCCCCATGCTGAGAAGATAACCCCTATATCTGAGATGAAAAGCCTTATTGAAGAAAGAACAGGGACACCAGCCGGGCAAGCGGCGGCTTACTTCAAGTTGAATCCTAAAGTAGACGACCTGCCGGAAAAGTATGCCCAGGAATACAAGGGAATCAGATTAATGGTGATGGGACAGATTAAAAAGGGGGGTGGTGGTTGTTATTGCCCGGAAAATACTCTGTTACAAGCCCTGGTTAGCCACCTGCTTCTGGCAAGGAATGAAGTGGTTATTCTGGACATGGAGGCGGGAATAGAACATCTGGGGCGGGCAACAGCCAAGGCAGTAGATAAGCTGATTGTGGTCGTAGAGCCAAGCCGGCGAGCCGTGGAAACCGCCCATAGAATCGCTAAACTGGCACAAGATATAGGTTTACAAAATATCGCCGTGGTAGGGAACAAACTCCGAAGCCAATCAGAGAGGGAATTCCTGATTTCTAGCCTCCCCGGCTTTGAAATTCTCGGCTTTATCCCCTATGACCAGGCAGTAGTAGATGCTGACCTGCGTAACCTCCCCCCCGTTGATGCTAGCCAGCCGATTATCACCGAAGTGAGAAATATCCAGCAGGCATTATTATCTACTGTTGAGCACCAAGCACAATAAACTCGAAAGGAGGGATGAATAGATTAGTTGCCCTTTTTGAAAAATTTGGTATCATTAGGGCAAAGAGAACTGAAAAACGGCTTCATTAATAGTTCCGTGGGAACATTAAATATTAAAACAAATACAAGGAGGTTTTTATGGCTTACGATGCGGTAAAAATGAAGGATTGGCAAATTTCCGAAGCGGCTGAGAAAAATATGCCAAAGCCTGAGGAGTGGCGGGAAAAGCTAGGACTGGAAAAAGATGAAATGCTCCCCTACGGGCGTATTTCCAAACTCGACTTCTTAAAGATTATCAACCGTCTAAAGGACAAGCCAGACGGCAAATACATTGAGGTGACGGCAATAACTCCCACCCCGCTGGGTGAGGGGAAAAGCACCACCTCCTGCGGTCTTATGGAAGGCCTGGGCAAGCGGGGATTGAATGTGGGCGGTGCCCTGCGCCAGCCCTCGGGCGGTCCCACCATGAACATCAAGGGAACCGCCGCCGGCGGTGGCAACGCTCTGCTTATCCCCATGACCGAGTTCTCCATGGGTCTCACTGGCGACATCAACGACATTATGAATGCCCATAACCTGGCGATGGTCGCCCTTACTGCCAGGATGCAGCACGAGCGCAACTACGATGACGAACAGCTAGCCAGACTTACCAAGATGCGCCGCCTGGATGTTGACCCCACCCGGGTGGAGATGGGCTGGATTATGGACTTCTGTGCCCAGAGCCTGCGCAATATTGTTATCGGACTCGGGGGGCGTATGGACGGCTTCTGCATGCAGTCCAAGTTCGGCATCGCCGTCGGCTCCGAGCTTATGGCTATATTGTCTATCATCAAAGACCTGGCTGACCTGCGCCAGCGAATGGATGAAATTACTGTAGCCTTCGATAAGAAGGGTAATGTCATCACCACTGGTGACCTGGGGGTAGGCGGTGCTATGACCGCCTGGATGCGCAACACCATCAACCCGACGCTTATGTGCACCGCGGAGTATCAGCCCTGCATGGTCCACGCTGGACCGTTTGCCAATATCGCCGTCGGCCAGTCCTCCATCATCGCCGACCGCGTTGGCCTGAAGCTGTTTGACTACCATGTTACCGAGAGCGGCTTTGCTGCCGACATCGGTTTTGAGAAATTCTGGAACGTCAAGTGCCGCTACAGCGGCCTCAAGCCGCATGTGTCAGTGCTGACCACCACCATCCGCGCCCTGAAGATGCACGGTGGCGGACCCAAGGTAGTTGCCGGCATACCCCTGCCCGATTCTTACACCAAAGAGGACGTAGGTCTGGTAGAGAAGGGCTTACCCAACATGCAGCACCTCATCGGCGTCATCAGGGAGTCCGGCATCAACCCGGTGGTGTGCATCAATGCCTTCCACACCGACACCAAGGATGAGATTGCCACAGTGAGGAAGGCCGCTGAAGCCGCTGGTGCCCGCTGTGCTGTGTCCAGCCATTGGGCTAACGGCGGTGATGGCGCCCTGGAACTGGCTGACACCGTGAAGGAAGCCTGCGAAGAAACCAACAGTTTCAAGTTCCTTTACCCCAACGAGATGAAACTGCGTGAGCGCGTGGAAAAGATAGCCAAGGTGGTCTACGGGGCCGACGGCGTATCGTGGACACCCGATGCTGAGGCTAAAGCCAAGAAGTTTGAGTCCGATTCCAAATATGACGATTATGCTACCATGATGGTAAAGACACATCTAAGCCTTACTCATGACCCAACCCTGAAGGGAGTGCCCAAGGGCTGGTCTCTTCCTATCCGCGATATACTCATCTACTCCGGAGCAAAGTTCCTCTGCCCCTGCGCCGGAGCCATCAGCCTGATGCCGGGAACTTCATCCGACCCTGCCTTCAAGAAGGTAGATGTTGATGTAAAGACGGGAAAGGTCACCGGCCTCTTTTAGCCATTGCTCAGTAATGCTTGATGATATAAGGGGTTAGATGTCAAAAGGCTTACCAAACAAAAAAAGAAGGGTCCACTTCGACCCCGATAATGTTGATATTATCGCCGAAGAAGGTGACAACCTGCTGCAGACGGCTATTGCTGCCGGTGTCCATATCAATGCCTCCTGCGGCGGTAACGGTGCCTGTGGCACCTGCAAGGTCTTGATCAAGGAGGGGGGAGTAGACAGTACCCGAACCGAGAAGCTTTCTGAAGAGGAGTATAACCAGGGTCTCAGACAAGCTTGTCAGAGCAGTATAACCACTGATTTGGTGGTCTACATTCCAGTAGAATCAAGGCTGGAGACGGCTATCCTCGACCGGGAGCGAAAGGAACTGGCGACTGGCGCCGAACGGGTAGAGACTGTAGCTACTGGCTGGACATTCACTCCCCCCTTAAACAAGCTTTTTATCGCTCTGCCACCGCCGACCTTAGACGATAATACCAGTGACCTCTCCCGGCTACTAAGAGGCTTAAGAAAACAGTATAAGCTTAATAACATCTCGGTAGACTTCAGCGTGTTGAAGAAGCTGTCTCAGGTTTTGCGGGATGGTCATTGGAAGGTTACGGTTACCACCCTCCTCAATGGGAGTGAAACCCGATGGGATATCAAGCGAAGGCCAACAATAATAAATGTTGAGCCCGGGGATACCAGAGGTAAGCATTACTCTATCATCTTCGATATCGGGACTACTGCTGTCCGCGGGCAGCTACTCGATTTAAACCGGGGTACAGTCCTAGCCCGAGGCATCGAGTATAACGGACAGATTAGCTACGGGGAAGACATTATTACCCGTATCGCGTACTGCCAGAAACCAGGTGGTCTGCAAAAGTTACAGCAGGTGGTTGTCGCCACCATTAATGGGATTATCAAGCAGCTGCTAGCCGAAGCCGGAGTCAAGGTGGAGCATGTTGGTCATATAGTCGCTACCGGCAACACAACAATGATCCAGCTCCTCCTCGGTCTTAAGCCTAAATACATAAGGCTAGCCCCTTATACCCCAACAGCCAACTTTATCCCCCAAGTAAGGGCAGATTCTATAGGCATCGAGGTAGGAGAACATGTCTACCTCCATGCACCACCCTCAGTATCAAGCTATGTCGGTGCCGATATCGTTTCCGGGATTCTGGGGGCGGGAGTATATCAGAGAAAGAAATTAACGCTCTATATAGATATAGGAACCAACGGGGAGATAGTGATTGGGAACTCAGATTGGATGGTAACTGCCTCCTGTTCGGCTGGTCCCGCCTTTGCCGGTGGTGAGATAAAGCACGGCATAATAGCCACCGACGGGGCTATTGAAGACTTCGACATCAATCCAACAAACTTTGAGCCAGTGGTTAGCACCATTGGCGAGGTAAAACCAAAGGGAATCTGCGGTGCAGGCCTGATAAGTATTGTTGCCGGACTACTGGAAGTCGGCATCATCGGTCCCAATGGCAAATTTAACAGCGACCTCCGTACCGAAAGAGTTAGACAGGGTAGTGATGGCTATGAGTATGTCATATGTTGGTCATCCGAAACTCAAACCGGGGAAGATATCGTTATCACCGAGGTAGATATTGAGAATCTCATTCGAGCCAAGGCAGCGATGTATGCTGGGTGCCAGACATTAATCAGAAGCGTGGCCCTCACCCCCTCCAGCTTAGAACAGATAATTATCGCCGGTGCCTTCGGGGTTAACATCGATATCGCCAAGGCTATTACCATTGGTCTCTTTCCTGACCTCCCCCTGAAGAAGTTTGTCTTTATTGGTAATGGCTCTCTCCTGGGGGCAAGATTAGCCTCGTTCTCCACCGACATGCTTAATGATGAGAAAAAGGTGGCCAGGATGATGACCAATTTTGAATTGAGTGAAGATGCCACTTTTATGAATAATTATATAGCAGCTCTATTCTTACCCCACACCAATGCTAGTGAGTTTCCGTCAGTAAAGAAGAAGCTAGCAACTGCCAGGAGGTTAAATTCAAGCCGGGAGTAACTATTTGACTTTTTCTATTGCTACTGCGGGAAAGGGCGGTACCGGAAAGACTTCAATAGCAAGTCTCATTATTCGTCACCTGAAAAAGAAGGGGGCGGGACCGGTTCTGGCGGTTGATGCTGACCCCAATGCCAACCTGGGAGACAGCCTGGGTCTGGGCACCAAAAAGACAATCGGCTCCATAATTGGCCTGTTTCATGAGGAGAAAATAAACATCCCTCCCGGCATGACCAAGGAGTCTTACTTGAAATATAAATTTAATGAGGCTATAGTTGAAAGTAAGGGGCTTGACCTGCTATCAATGGGGAGGGGTGAGGGTCTAGAGTGCTACTGCTACCCCAATCTTGTCCTCAGGGAGTTTATCGCCACCCTAGCTGAAAACTATGCTTATATTGTTATGGATTGTGAGGCAGGGATGGAGCACCTGTCCCGAAGAACCACCGAGGATATTAATGAATTGCTCATAATCTCTGACCATTCGGTCAAAGGTATCCGAACTATTGCTCAAATAAGGGACCTGGTCGCTGAGCTCAAACTGACGGTAAAAAGACAGTCAGCGATAATTAACTTTGTCCCCGTCAGGCTAGACCCCCTTATTACCGAGGAACTAGCCAGGCTGGGAATCGAACCGCTAGCTACCATACCCTTAGATGAACAGGTATATGACTACGACCTCAATTTGAAGCCACTGCTTGACCTGCCCGATACATCCAAGGCAGTAACGGCAGTTGACGAATTGATGGCTAAAATATTATAAAGGAGGGTAAAAAAAGAGGTAAAAATGACAGCACAGATTATCAGCGGCACCGAGACTGCCAAACAGATTCGCGAGGAGCTAAAACAGGAAATCGCCGAACTTAAGGCGAAGCATAATGTCGTACCAGGACTAGCCACTGTCCTGGTGGGTGAAGACCCGGCATCCCAGGTCTATGTTGGGGCCAAGGAGAAAACATCCCTCGCCCTGGGCATCTACTCAGAAAGGCATGACCTGCCCGCGGAGACGACTGAGGCAGACCTGCTCGCCCTAATCGACAAGCTAAATAAAAACAAAAAGATTAATGGGATTCTGGTCCAGCTACCCCTGCCCAAGCATATCAACGAGACCAGGGTTCTTTATGCCATTGACCCCAAAAAGGATGTTGATGGCTTTCACCCGGTGAATGTAGGCAAATTGATGATTGGTGAGCCGGATTACCTGCCCTGCACCCCCCACGGAATCCAGCAGCTCCTAATCAGGTCCGGGGTTAAGATTGAAGGAGCGGAGGTAGTGGTGGTGGGTAGAAGCAACATTGTAGGCAAACCTATAGCCAATATCCTTCTCCAGAAGAAAGAGGGGGCTAATGCCACGGTGACCGTGTGCCACACCCGAACCAAGGATATGGCTTTTCACACTAAGCGAGCCGATATACTGATTGTCGCCGCCGGAAAACCCAAGGCTATTACCGGTGATATGGTCAAGGAAGGAGTGGTGGTGATTGATGTCGGTGTTAACCGACTAGGAAAAACCGCTGAGGGTAAAGACATTTTATGCGGCGATGTTGACTTTGATTCCGTCAAGGAGAAGGCTAAGGCTATCACCCCCGTCCCCGGTGGGGTGGGACCTATGACCATAACCATGCTGATGATGAATACGGTAAGAGCAGCCAAATTAGCCGCCGGCTTAGCTAAGTAAGGGAGAAAATAATGGAATATCAGGTGGAGAAAAAGAGTGCCCCGGGGAGGAAAGAAGTAGAGGTGCTGGGGGCAACCTTCGAGGAGGGTAAACCCGAGGGCCAGGACGCCGGGAAATGGCGACAGAAGCTGGAAACCCGACAGGAAAAACTCAAATACCTGCAAACCGCTGAGAGATACTGGTATGAAAAAGAATGGTTATGGGTTGAAAAGAGGAAAACTGCGGCTTAGGTAGGAAAGGCTAAGAATGGCATTTGAGATCCCCAAAACATCATACAGCGGCAAAATTAGAGAGATAACACTGGGTAAAGGGGATAAGAGTATAACGGTGGGCGGGGAGACCGCCTACCCCTTCTACCTATTTGAAGGCGGGATACCGAACCTGCCCAAAATAGCCATGGAGGTTTTTGACTCACCACCTGAAGAGTGGCCTGAAGCTGCTTTAGAGCCTTTTGCCGGTGTAACCGATGACCCTGTTGCCTGGGCGAAGAAGTGTATTGACGATTATGGGGCGGAAATGATTTGTTTACAACTGATTAGTACCGACCCCAACGGGCTTGACCGGGGGGCTGATGAAGCCGCTGAGGTTGTCAAGAGGGTAGCTGATGCCATTGACGTCCCCTTAATCGTCTGGGGGACAGCTAATCATGAGAAAGATACCGAGGTTCTAAGAAGGGTAAGCGAGGTTTGTGAAGGGAAGAACCTGATTATTGGGCCAGTCGAGGAGGGAGACCATAAAAAGATTGGTGCCTCGGCTATTGGTTATCACCATACATTGATTGCATCAACACCTATAGATGTTAACCTGGCTAAGCAGCTTAATATTCTGCTAAGCAATCTCGGCGTCCCCGATGATTTACTCATAATGGACACCACCGTTAGCGGCATTGGCTATGGTATCGAGTATTGTTACTCAGTGATGGAGAGGACGAGGATGGCAGGGCTAACTCAGCAGGATGAAAAACTCCAGTTCCCTGTCATCTGCAACATAGGTAAAGAGGTATGGAAAGCCAAAGAGGTAAAAATTGCCGAGAAGGAAGACCCGCTCCTTGGGGATGCCAAGAAGAGGGGTATCTTGATGGAAGCTATATCAGCCACGGTTCTGCTGCTGGGTGGGGCTGATGTGCTGATTATGAGGCACCCCGAGGCGATAAAACTGGTTGAGGAGATGATAACGGAACTAACAGCGAAATAACTGTGGAGCATGATGCAAGATGGCGGAAGAAGAAACAAAGAGCATCGATAACGCTAGTATCAGGATGATGGAGAAAGCGGCTAAGGACGGGGTTGATACCGCTTTCGATAGAGCCAAAGAGCTAAAACCCTGCCCCATAGGGATGGTTGGCAGTTGCTGCAAGCACTGCGGCATGGGACCATGTCGGGTGCCCCTACCCAAAGGGGGAAAGGAAACACCCGAGGAAAAGAAGAAGAGAAGGGGCATCTGCGGGGCTACGGCTGAGACCATTGCCGCCCGCAATTTTATCCGGATGATAGCCGGTGGGGCGGCGGCTCACTCCGACCATGGCCGGGGGGTAGCTGAGCTATTCCTGGCAGCAGCCAAGGGGGAGGCACCTGGTTATGAAATTAGAGATGAACAGAAGCTGCTGCAATTGGCTCTGGATTGGGAGGTAGAGATTGGAGACCGCAGCAACCAGGAAATAGCTATCGATGTCGGTAAAATAGCCCTGTCTGAATTTGGCAAGCAGGAGGGTGAACTCCTGTTCCTGAAGAGGGCACCACTGAAGCGTCAGGAACTGTGGCGAAGCCTGGGGGTTGCCCCCAGGGGTATAGATAGAGAAGTGGTGGAGATAATGCACCGTACCCATATCGGGGTGGACCAGGACTATCGGAACCTGCTTAAACAAGGGGTGAGAGCCGCCCTGGCTGACGGGTGGGGCGGTAGCATGATTGCTACTGAACTCCAGGATATACTCTTCGGCACCCCGGCACCCGTTCTGGGCAGGGTAAACCTGGGGGTGCTCAGCCGGGACGAGGTAAACATTATCATCCATGGTCACGACCCCCTGCTTTCCGAGATGATTGTGGTCGCCGCTCAAGACCCTAAGATGATAGAGCTGGCTAAATCTAAAGGGGCTAAGGGGATAAATCTGGCAGGCATGTGTTGCACTGCCAACGAGATACTGATGCGTCACGGGATACCTCTAGCCGGGAATTTCCTGCAACAAGAGCTCGCTCTGGTTACCGGGGCAGTGGAGGCGATGGTGGTGGATATTCAATGTATCATGCAGTCCCTGCCTGATATTGCCCAGTGCTACCACACCAAGATTATTACTACCTCGCCTAAGGCTAAGATTCCTGATGCCATCCACATTGAGTTCGACGAGCACAACGCTATGGAGTCGGCTAAGGCTATAGTCAAAACCGCTATTGAGAATTTCCCCAACAGAGGGAAGAATATTGATATCCCTGAGGAGCAAAACGACCTGGTTGCCGGATTCAGCCACGAAACCATTAACTATCTATTAGGTGGTCTCTATCGGGCTTCCTACCGACCGCTAAATGACAACATCATCAATGGCAGGATAAGGGGGGTAGCCGGTGTTGTCGGCTGCAATAACCCCCGGGTCAAGCATGATGATGCTCACATCGCTATGGTTAAAGAACTCATCAAGAACGATGTGTTAGTCCTTCAAACCGGCTGTAGTGCTATGGCTTGTGCCAAACTCGGATTGCTGACCCCGGAAGCGGCGGCAAAATACGCTGGTGAGGGGCTGGCTTCAGTATGCGAAACCGTGGGTATTCCCCCGGTATTACACCTGGGTGCCTGCGTAGATAACAGCCGAATCCTGATGGCGGCTACAGCGGTGGTGAAAGATGGCGGGCTGGGTGATGACATCAGTGACCTGCCGGTAGCCGGGGCTGCCCCGGAGTGGATGAGTGAGAAGGCAATTTCCATCGGTCAATACTTCGTTGCCTCCGGGGTATTCACCGTATTTGGTGTTACCTGGCCCACCCTGGGCAGCGAAGAGGTGACCAAACTATTGTTTGAGGATTTTGAGACTATGTATGGCGGGATGTGGGCGTTTGAGCCCGACCCGCTTAAGGCAGCTAACCTTATGATTGAGCATATTGACCAGAAGCGTAAAGCCCTAGGTATTGACAAAGCTAGAGAAAGGGTCCTCTACGATATGGCGATGAGACGAGAACTGTAAGCAGTCTCATCACCAGGACAGGTAAAAATAACGGGGGTTCTGAAACATGTCTAAGATTATTGCCTCAGCGGCGATTAGAGGTGCCCACAAAATCGTTGACCAAGCTGACAACAAGTGGCAGGAGGCGATGGACAAATGGGGAGCCAACGAACCAGTAGGTTTCCCCAATACTGCTTATTACCTGCCCATAATCTACGGGATTTTAGGGATTGCGGTGGAAAAGCTGGGTGATATGGAGCAGGTAATACAGCGGTGTAAATCCCTGCTACCACCACCGGTGAGAGAGACCTGCCCCTTACCCTATCTGGCGCCGGCCCTTGATGCCGGGATGGCAACCTTCTTCGCCGAGGAAATCATCGAAGCCATAAGGTATCTGGAGGAGCCTGACTTTTACACCAAGCAGGAAGACCCCAACGACAAGAATATCTGGCTGGGTGCCGCCGATGATGTCATCCTGAGAAAGAGGGGAATTGAATTTGTTGACGGCACTGCCCCTGGCTTCGCTGCTGTCCTGGGCGCAGCACCGACCAATGACATAGCAGTCAAGATAGCCAATGAGCTACAGCAGAATAACCTCTATGTCTTTATGTGTGCTGCCAACAACGGTAAAAGGTTCTCGGAGCAGCTTGTAGAGGCCGGGGTGCAGATTGGCTGGCCTGTCCGGCTGGTCTCCTTTGGTCCTGATGTTAGCGCTGCTGTCTTCGCTATGGGCTTTGCTACCAGAGCAGCTATGTCCTTCGGTGGCATTGAACCAGGTGATTACCGGAAGATACTTATCTATAATAAAGACCGCATTTTTGCCTTTGCCCTGCCCCTGGGCTATGTTACCGATGAGTGGTACGCTAATGCAGCGGGGGCAGTCAACTGGGGTTTCCCCACTATCGCCGATACCCCCATACCCGAGATCCTACCTACCGGAATTTGCACTTACGAGCACGTGGTCTCCAATATTCCCCACGATAAAATAGTGGCTAAAGCCATAGAGGTAAGAGGGCTGAAGGTCACCGTGGCTGAGGTACCAGTTCCCGTAGCCTACGGCCCTGCCTTTGAGGGGGAGAGGGTCCGGGGAGAGGATATCTACCTGGAGTGTGGTGGTGGCAGAAGCCCCATGGTGGAGTGGGTTACCACCAAGCATATGGAAGAGGTAGAAGACGGAAAGATTGAAGTAATTGGTCCTGAGCTAACTGATGTTCCCGCTGGCTCCAAATTACCACTAGCCATCGCCGTTGAGGTCGCGGGAAGAAAGATGCAGGAGGACTATGAACCTATCCTAGAGCGACAAATTCACCACTTTATAAACTACGCTCAAGGGTTAATGCATATCGGGCAGAGAGACATCGCCTGGTTACGAATTGGCATACCCGCGGTGAACAAGGGCTTCAAGCTATATCACATTGGCGCTCTGCTTCATGCCAAAATGCACCAGGATTTTGGTCGGATATTTGATAAGATGCAGATAAAACTTTATACCGAGGAAGACAAGGTAAAGGAGATAGTAAGCAAGGCAAAAGCAGTATACGGGGCTAGAGACGCCAGAATTGAAGGTATGACTGACGAAGGCGTTGACACCTATTATTCATGCACCCTGTGCCAGTCCTTTGCCCCCAGCCATGTTTGCATGATTAGCCCGGAAAGAACCGGCCTCTGTGGTTCCTACAGCTGGATGGATGGTAAAGCCGCATACGAGATCAACCCTACTGGACCTAATCAACCGGTGGAAAAGGGAGAGTGCATCGATGCCCGGTACGGGCAGTGGAAAGGGGTAAACGAATTTGTGTTGAAGGCTTCCCGTCAGAAGATAGACCATTATAACTTCTACAGCATAATAAATGACCCCATGACCACCTGCGGTTGCTGTGAGTGTATTGCCGCTGTCCTTCCCATGTGTAACGGGATAATGACGGTAAATCGGGAATACAGGGAGATGACCCCCTGTGGGATGAAGTTCACCACCCTCGCCGGCACTATTGGCGGCGGCCTGAGCACCCCCGGATTTCTGGGACACGGCAAATACAACCTCTGCCAGAGAAAATTCATCATCGGTGACGGCGGCATAAAAAGGCTAGTCTGGATGCCCAAGATGCTGAAGGAGGAGATTGCCGACCGCCTCAAAGCCAGGGCTGAGGAGATTGGCGTCCCCAATCTGCCTGATATGATTGCCGATGAGACGGTAGGCACCACTGAGGAGGAGATCCTCCCCTTCCTCCAGGAAAAGGGACACCCAGCCCTTACTATGGAGCCAATAATGTAGCACCGCTAAGTAATCTAGATAAGGGAGCCCTACCATGCCACTTACCGGAATAGAGATATTCAAATCACTGCCCAAGACAAACTGCGGTGAATGCGGGGTGCCTACTTGCCTCGCCTTCGCCATGAATCTAGCTGCGGCCAAGGCGGAATTAAGCGCCTGCCCTTATATCTCCGAGGAGGCGAAAGCCAAACTGGAGGAGGCATCGGCACCCCCCATCAGACTGGTTACTATCGGTGTCGGTGACAGGGCATTAAAGGTTGGCGGCGAGACAGTTATGTTTCGCCATGAGAAAAGGTTTGAGAACCCCCCCGGCTTCGCTATCCTTATCAGTGATACTATGGACGAACCAGAGGTTGACCGCAGGCTGGATAGGTGTAAGCAGCTCCAGTATCAAAGGGTAGGGCTCACCCTTCGTCCCGAGCTGGTAGCAATAAAGGATGACTCCGGGGACGCAGCAAAATTTGAAGCCCTGGTTAAAAAAGTCAAGCAAAGTAACCATTGCGGCATTATCCTGATGAGCAGCAATCCTGATATCCTGGCTGCCGGCTTAAATGCCTGCGCTGACCAGAAACCACTGCTCTACCATGCCGACAAAGACAACCTGGACCGCCTGGCAGATTTGGCTAAGGCGAATTCATGCCCGGTAGCAGTAAAAGCCTCCAATGTAGAGGAACTTACCCAGCTGACAGCTAAATTAACCGACTCCGGGATTAAAGATATCGTTCTCGATTCTGGGGCAAGGACGGTTCGTCAGGCATTTGAGGACCAGGTAATCATCAGGAGCGCCGCCTTAAATAAAAAGTCCCGCTCGTTAGGCTTCCCTACCATCGTTTTCCCCTGCGAAATGACCAGTGACCCACTAAAGGAGTCCGTAATTGCCTCCATTTTTGTGGCTAAGTATGGCGGTATTATCGTTCTCTCCGATTTTCAAGGGCATAGCCTGTTTCCCCTGCTCCTGGAAAGACTGAATATCTTTACCGACCCCCAGCGACCACTGGCTACCACCGAGGGAATCTATGAGATTGGTGGTCCTGATGAAAACTCCCCGGTGCTTATCACCTCCAACTTTTCCCTTACCTACTTCATTGTCTCCGGGGAAATAGAAGCCAGCAAGGTCCCCACTTACCTTCTGGTCAAGGATACCGAGGGGCTTTCGGTTATGACCTCATGGGCAGCGGGAAAATTTGTCGCTGATACTATTGCCCCCTTCATTAAGAAGTGTGGCATTGCGGATAAGGTTACACACCACAAGTTGATAATCCCGGGTTATGCTGCCGCCGAAAGTGGTGGCTTGGAAGAGGAGTTGCCTGGCTGGCAGATTCTGGTTGGTCCCAGAGAGGGGACCCACATCCCACCCTATCTTAAGGCATGGAAACCATAAGGGGGAATGATGATCCTCATTGGGGAAAATGCAAATATTATGTCAGAAACCATCGGTTCAGCAATGAAGGAGAGGAACCCCAAGCCGATTCAGGAACTGGTCAAGGCTGAAACTAAGGCTGGTGTGGATTATCTTGACCTCAATATCGGCCCTGCCCGAAAGGCAGGGGATGAGTTAATGACATGGGTGGTTAACACCGTGCAGGAGGTTACCGATTTACCGCTATCTCTGGATACGACCAACCCGGTGGCGATGGAGGCGG
>Ga0180438_10005801_pt1 | contig 16981 bp, 15 predicted proteins | sample SS_ome_12_FD_132455 | JGI IMG/M metagenome (GOLD analysis project Ga0180438, IMG submission 132455) | Hypersaline lake sediment archaeal communities from the Salton Sea, California, USA - SS_3_D_2 metaG | ecosystem: Environmental > Aquatic > Non-marine Saline and Alkaline > Hypersaline >...
CTCGGGTTGGATGTAGGGTAGGTCGACCTTGCCATAAACCTCTTCTTCTGTCTTCCCCGCAACCCTCTTATCACCCCGGAAAACACCGTATTCGTTAATTTTGAGCCCTTGCTTGACGCCCATCTTCCGAATGGCGATATTGTGGGGCTGAGAGCCCGTGAAGTAGTGTAGTGCTGCTCCATAATTCTATTCACCGACAGCCCGCAGGTCCACTTGAACCCCAAAGCGGAGCACTACTGTCGAACGAGTGTCCCCTTTGGAAACAACTCGCTCTACGTCCTCATATTCCACAAACGGCTTCATGACATCGGCTTTCTTTCTGTGAGTTACCAGTATATCCAGATCACCAACTGTTTCCTTCCTGCGGCGGTAGCTCCCGGCCGCCTCCACACGTTTGACACCATCCAGATTCCTCAGGTAGTCCAGAAGAGGGCCGGCCAACTCTTCGATGACCGGAAGCTTGTGTCGCTTTTTGCCCTCTCCAGCTTCGCCTTTGCGTCCTATCTCGTCCAGGATTTTCTGCTCTGTCTTGGCGGCGAATCCGGGAAGTTCTCTGACCTTCTTCTTCTTTGCCGCTTCCTCTAGTTCCTCAATACTGGTGATTCCCAGTTTCTGATAGAGTACCCCAGTGCGCTTGGGACCCAATCCCTCCAGTTTACTGATATCAATCAACTCTGCAGGCAGCTCCTTCTTCAATTCCTCCAGTTGAGGAAGCTTTCCCCTATTCACAATGTCCGCTACCTTACCGGCGAGGTCTTTGCCGAACCCCGGAAGCTCCGATATGTCTTCCTTCTTGTTCACCATTTCCGCAGCACTGCGGGACAGGTTGGAAACGTTCCGCGCCGCGGTCCGATAGGCGCGCACCCGGTACTGGTTGGCGCCTTTGATCTCCAGAAGGTCAGCGTATTCGTTGAAGGTTTCAGCGATCTCTGCATTGTGAATCGGCATGACTATTTCCCTTCACGCCTTGACTGGAGCATTAAGTCCTTGGTTCTTTCGGCCTGATGAGAAGAATCGGCAGTCCCGATTCTCTAAGAATGTGGTCAGCCACGCTACCAAACACAGCTCGTCGCAAACCGCTTCTGCCATGCGTCGCTATGCAGATCAAGTGGACTGAAGTATCCCAGGCATATCTCACGATGGCTTCGCCGGGGGGCGACGGCTGCAAGACGACACAGTCGGTATTTGCCCCTTTCTTCAACAGATCCTGCCCAACTTTGTCCAGGTAGGCCCTTATGTCGGCCTCCCGTCTTTGGCTTTCCTCCTTCATAATATCGCCCGTTTGAGCTGCCGCACCCGCTGCCGCGGAGACGCTGCTCGGTACTGTCATAACCTGGAGAAGTGTCACTTTGCTCTCGAACTTGAGTGCCTGCTCCGTGGCATAGGGCAGGATCTGTTCCGCCAGCTTGGAACCATCCAGACAGACCAAGATTCTCTCAAACATTTTGCCTCCTTTTCGCCAACTATGTTGTGGCTTACTCTTTTCTACTTCGCACCGAGTTCCTCGGTCAATTGAAGGTGAGACAGGATGTCGGACCGACTCACCAGCCCGGCACACTTCCCGTCTTGCAAGACCAGTACTTGATTGACGTCGCGCTTGGTAATAAGCCTGAGAGCCTTGTTCAAATCATCATCAGGAGCCACGCTGTGAAGCGGCTCACGGGTCATTATCTCTTTAACAGGAGTGCTTTCCCATTTTTCCCGCGGCAGCTCCTTAACGTCGGTTACAGTTACGATTCCCAGGACGCGGTCACCCTGGCAAACCGGCACCGCACGGCCATGCTGCTTTCGAAAAACGTTGCTCACCAGTTCGGCTACCGTAGTATCGGGACTCATGTTAGCCGGGTTGGCTTCCATCACGTCTTTGACCTGCACGCCGCTGAGCCGCTCTCGGACAGTGACTTCGCGGCGACTGGCATCTGCCGAGCTGCTCAAGAACCACCCTATGAAGGCAAACCATATGCCCCCTATCAAATTACCGGCAAATACTTGAAACAACCCGAAGCCGATGAGTGCCCAGCCCATGAACCGTCCGACGGTGGCGGCTATGTTGGTTGCCCGAACAAGACTGCCAGTCCTGTGCCATACTATGGACCTCAGAACGCGGCCGCCATCCAAGGGGAAACCGGGCAAGAGATTGAAAGCCGCCACGATACCGTTAACCAGCGCCAAATAGGTAAGCATCGCGGCCAGGGGACTCTGCTGGTTTTGCACAAGCTGCACCAGCCCCCAGAATATACCCGCCAGGGCAAGACTGGTGAGAGGCCCAACTATGGACATGGCAAACTCCACCTTTGGTTTCCCTGGCTCGTCCTCCAGGTTGCTTACGCCCCCAAAGATGAACAACGTAATGCTGCTTACAGTCATGCCACGAGCCTGGGCTACAAGAGAGTGGGCCAGCTCATGTAACAGCACTGATACGAAAAGCAAGAGGGCCGCTGCCACACCAGTTACCCAGTACGTTACTGTGTCCCAACCCGGGTAGATTTGTGGAAAGAACGCCTGGGCCAGAGACCAGCTGAGCAGTATGAAGATCAATATCCAGGTATAATGAATGCCGATTTCGATACCTGCGATCTTGAACAAACGCAACGAGCTTTTCATGTGACCCTATTCCTCCGTTGGCTCTTATCGTTAATCCTTGCCCTCACCTTCCTGTGGCCTGATCACCAGGATCGGTAACCCCGACTCCCTCAATACGTAATCAGCTACGCTTCCAAAGACTCCTCGCCTTACCCCGCTACGCCCATGAGTGGCTATGGCAATCAGTCTCATCTTGTTGTCGTGGGCGTGTGTCACAATTGTCTCTCCAGCCCTCCCCAGTACAGCTACTGTCTCCACTGGTACGTCTCTCTTACGTATGGGTGCCGCCAACTCTTCAAGGTAGTCCCGGGCCTCGTTCAACGCCTTTTTTGCCTCCTCAAGCATGGTATCGGTCTGTATAGCTCCGGGTTCGGCACCGGGTATACCCGGGCTGTAAGCCACTGGCTCGGGAACCGCTTGAAAGAGAACAAGCTTGCCCTCAAAACGAAGTGCCTGCTCTACAGCATAGGGCAGGATTTGCTCAGCAAGCCTGGAGCCATCGAGGCAAACCAGAATTCGTTCAAACATTGCTTATCTCCTTTCCGTTAGTACCTACCATTGCACACCGAACGAGAAACATCGCCTACAGTCCCTTGTCCGCGATGTATTTGGCCAAGTCGGCCAACCGGCAACTGTAGGCCCATTCGTTGTCATACCAGGCAAGTACCTTAACCATTTCATCACCCATCACCATAGTGCTGGGTGCATCGAAAATGGCACTGGCTGTGGTGCCCACGCAGTCACTACTGACCAGCTCCTCTTCGCTGTATTCGAGCAATCCTCTTAATTTTCCTTCAGCCGCCTGGCGAAATGCCGCGTTAACCTTGTCGACGGAGACAGGTTGCTCCAGGTTTGCTACGAAGTCAACTATGGAGCCCACGGTCACAGGTACGCGAAGGGCGATACCGTCGATTTTGCCTTCGAGTCCGGAGACGAGGCCTCCGACCAATTTGGCCGCCCCGGTGGTTGTAGGTACTAGGTTGTCCGCCGCCGATCGCGCTCTACGCAGATCCTTATGATACATATCGAGCAACCTCTGGTCGTTGGTGTAAGCGTGCACTGTAGTCATAAGGCCTCTTGCCACACCGAAGTTTTCGTGTAGGACTTTGACTACGGGGGCGATGCAATTGGTGGTACAGGACGCATTCGATATGATGTGATGTTCTTTAGGTCTGTACCGGTCTTCGTTCACGCCCAGAACAATGGTGATATCTTCATTCTTGGCAGGGGCAGATATGAGGACTTTCCTGGCTCCCGCCTGGCGGTGAGCCGCGGCTTTCTCGGCATCGCGGAACACCCCGGTTGATTCAACCACTATGTCCACTCCATGGTCACGCCAGGGAATCTTTCCCGGGTCCCGTTCAGAAAAGACTTTTACCTCGGCTCCATCAACCAGGATGGAGCCCTCTTTTGTCTCTACCTTGCCCGGATATTTGCCATAGGAACTGTCCCACTTCAGCAAGTGAGCATTCGTGTTGCTATCCGTGAGGTCGTTGATAGCGGCGACCTCCAATTGTCCTTTGTGGTACTGATTTATCGTTCTGAGGGTCAATCTCCCTATTCGGCCGAAGCCATTGATGCCAATTCTCGTAGTCATTTGCTCCTCCTTTTCCCTTATTTTGTATGCTCTTGTCGCTTCCTGCCGTGGCATTCGAGTACTCACACCCCGGAGCTATTCACTTGTCCAATACTCTGTTGCTTCTAAATCAAGGCTGCGCCTCCGGCAGGGCTTCCATTCCTGGCAGGCTCGCTCCCGCCAGGTACTCGAGAGCCGCCCCGCCTCCAGTAGAGACAAAAGTTATCTTGTCTGCCAGCGCCAAATCATCTATTACGTCGGCGGTGGAGCCTCCTGCAACAATGGTGGTTGCTTTGAGTTCAGCAAGATAGTTTGCTATGCCCTTGGTACCGGTAGCAAACAGGGGCACTTCGTATATGCCCATCGGCCCATTCCAGAGAATGGTGCGGCAATCCTGTAGCTTCTCCTGAAAGTCCCGCATGGTCCGGGGACCGATATCTACAATTTTCATGTTTGGGGGTATCTTCTCCGTCGATACAGTCTCCATATTCGCTTCGCTGTCGATGCTTTCAGCCACTACCAGGTCAACCGGAAGAGTCAACCTCGTTTCGGTGCTACCCATCTTCTCCATCAGCAACCTGGCGGTGTCCACTTCTTCGAGTTCTATTTTGGATTCCCCTATTTCGTAGCCTTTCGCCTTCAGAAATAAGGCTGCCATAGCACCCCCAATTAACAAGAAGTCCAGCTTCTTCATAAGGTTCTCAAGAGTGGCTACCTTGTCGCTGACCTTGGCGCCGCCAAAAAGTCCGCCGAAGGGACGGTCAGGGTTCTTCAGAAGATTACCCAGTGTCCTGATTTCCCGCTCCAACAATAGCCCAGACACCGCGGGCAGATGCTTGGGAATACCCACAATGGACGCATGCGCCCGGTGGGAGGCGCCAAAAGCGTCGTTAACGTAGATTTCAGCCAGGCCTGCCAGAGATTGAGCAAAGGAATCGTCATTGTCTTTTTCCTCAGGATGGAAACGGAGGTTCTCCAGCATCAGTACTTCTCCCGTTTCTAGATTACCTGCCATCTTCTGTACCTCGGCCCCAATGCAATCTGTTGCCATCTCAACCGGCCGGTCCAGCAATTCCGATAAACGTTGGGCAGCAACACGCAGGCTCAGTCCTTCCACTCTTTTGCCTCCTGGGCGGCCAAGATGGGAACATAATATCACGCTTGCACCTCTGTCCAAGAGGTACTTGATGGTAGGAAGAGTTGCCCGGATACGGCTATCGCTGGTTATTCGTCCCCGGGCATCCAGAGGGACGTTGAAATCTACCCTCACCAACACCTTCTTGTTGCCGACATCCACATCCCTGACGGTTTTCCTCATTATTCCTCCAATTTTTACTCGGCAAGCATTCTTGCCAGTTTCAACAGGTTCATGTCCAGCTCCTTCTTGTTAGCAACGACTTCCGATAATGGAGTTGTCCGTATCTGGCCTGCAATCAAGCCCACCAGCACGCCGTGTTTGTCCTCATCGAGCTGCTCAATCGCGTGCGCTCCAAATCGAATGCCCAGCAATCTGTCCAGAAAGCTAGGAACACCACCGCGCTGCACGTGGCCCAGACGAGTGACTCGTAGTTCAAATCCCAACCGCCTCTGGTGCTCCCTGAAGTATTCTCCCAGCCTTTCAGCATTATACTTCGCCCCCTCGGCAACTACCACTATGGCATGTGACTTTCCGCGCTTGTAGGCAGATTGTATTTCTTCTTCTACAGTTCTGGGCTCTATCGGTACTTCCGGAACAACTATAGACTCCGCACCGCCGGTGATGCCCGACATCAGGGCAAGATAGCCGTGGTCACGACCCATCACTTCGATCAAGAATGCCCTGTCATGGGACGCCGCAGTCGTCCGCAGCCTATCTATCGATTCCAAGGCAATATCCAGAGCAGTATTGACCCCTATACAAATATCTGAACCATACAGGTCGTTGTCTATTGTAGACGCAATGCCCACGACTGGATACCCCATTTCCGAGAGCCTGAATGCGCCAGTTTGTGAGCCGTTCCCTCCAACGACGAGCAAAGCATCGATCTTGTGTCGTTGAAGCGTGTTTAGTCCTTCTAGTTGTCCCTCTCGCTTCTCGAACTCCGGGCACCGAGAGGTATGGAGAAACGTCCCGCCACGCTCAAGTATACCCCCCACATCTCTCGCTCCAAGTGGGACAATGTCGCCATCTATCAAACCCTGGTAACCATGGCGTATTCCAAACACTTCCCAAGCTTTGTCCAGGCCGGTCCTCACCACAGCCCTGATGGCTGCATTCATACCGGGGGCATCGCCTCCGCTAGTCAATACTGCAACACGTCTTTTGCTCATTCCTATGTTGTATCCTTCTAAGCAATTCTCACATCGGGGCACAGATATACGTCCTGTACCGCATGCAGTAATTCAATACCTTCTTTCACCGGTCTCTGGAAGGCCTTACGACCCGATATTACCGCCAGATTTCTCCCCCAAAACTCCACATCGCATAATCAAAATTCTTGCGCCAGCCTCCGATTAAGTTAAGTTGTCAGCCAACCTCCATCTATGACTATGGATGCACCACTTATGTATTCAGACTCTGCGGACGCCAGAAAAACTGCCAGATCCGCTATTTCCTCAGGTTTTGCCATTCTGCCCTTCGGGATTCTCTGGAGGACCTGGTCTAGCTGACTGGTCCCCTTCATCCCCTTTGTCATGTCCGTGTCAACGGCTCCAGGACAGATGGCATTGCAGTTTATTCCTTTGGCCGTGAGTTCCAATGCCAGTGCTTCGGTCAATGCTACTACGCCGCCTTTCGATGCGGTATAGTGCGCTATTTCCGGAAATGCGATACCACAGCCTCCATGGGATATGGAGGCAATGTTGACGATCCGACCCCATTCGTTCTTGGCCATTTCCCTGGATGCAGCTTGAGCGCACAGGAATTGCCCTTTAAGGTTCACACTGAGTGTCTTGTCCCAGTCCTGTTCCGTCAATTCCAGAAACGGTTTGAAGTTGATGATACCCGCGTTATTCACCAGGATGTCAAGTCTCCCGAATTCTCCAATGGTCTTCGCTACCATGCTGGCTATATCAGCCTTAGACGAAACGTCGCACTTCAGCGCCAGCCCTTTTCCATTCCTCTTTTCAATCTCTCCGACCACATTTCTGCAATCATCCTCGTCAACATCACTTACCACAACCGCGACGCCTTCCCTGGCCATGGCCAAAGCTATGGCTCGACCTATGCCCCTTCCCGCACCGGTAACTACTGCCACTCTATCTTTCAGTCTCATTGGCTATACCTCCTCATTTTCTTCTATCTGCCTGCCTACTAAACCTCAGCATGGCGAATTCTGCTACCCCGCAATTTTTCCTATGCCTACAAGCGAATTGTATTCACTCCAATACGGTTGTTGTATCCGTAACCGTACTGAATAATGGGCATGCTTTCCCTGTATTGGGGAAAGTGGGGGTGGAGTGCACCATCTTCCGCTCTTTGGACGGCGTTGATTTACCACGTAACGAAATACGAGCGACATATCCAACTATTCAGTAGATTTACGGATGTCGTGCAGGTTGGGCTGGTAGTATACTGGCATCGCTGTAAGTGATTTGGCGCTCATTTGCAGGAGAAATTATGAGTGGCCCAGAAGTCGCACAAATACGGAAGCGGGATGGTTCCGTTTTCCCGTTTGAGCCGCGGAAGATCAAAGCTGCCATCCGCAAAGCCCTGGCGGCGACGAGTAGCGGGAACGGCAAACTGGCCACGGAGCTTACCGAACAGGTTGTTGATATAGTCCAGGCAAGGTTTGCCGGCAACGTACCCACTGTTGAGGACGTACAGGATATTGTGGAGGAAGTGCTCATGACCCGGGGACATTCCCCCGTGGCTAAAGCCTACATTCTTTATCGCAAGCAGCGCACCAATGTACGGGAGCTCAAGAAACGCATTGGCGTACGCGATGATCTCAAGCTCAGCGTCAACGCCGCAAGGGTGCTGGAACAGCGATATCTACTCAAGGACGACTCGGGGCGCATTGTGGAAACGCCCAGCCAGCTATTCAGGAGAGTGGCCAGGGCTGTAGCTGACGCCGAAAAGAACTTCGACCCGGCGGCAGACGTCAAGACTCTGGAAGAGGAGTTCTATGGTTTGATGAGTAGCCTTGAATTCCTGCCCAATTCGCCAACACTGATGAATGCCGGCACGGGTCTGGGGCAACTATCAGCCTGCTTTGTGCTGCCGGTCGAAGACTCAATCGTCGACATCTTCGATGCTTTGAGAAATATGGCGCTAATACACCAGTCTGGAGGCGGCACGGGTTTCTCTTTCAGTCGCCTGCGACCAAAAGGAGATGTTGTACGCTCCACGAAGGGTATAGCCTCTGGACCGGTGTCTTTCATGAGAATCTTTGACATGGCCACCGATGTGATTAAGCAGGGTGGGAGAAGGAGGGGTGCCAATATGGGCATTCTGCGCACTGATCACCCTGATATTATGGAGTTTGTTCAGTCCAAAGATAACGAAGCCGTGCTCAGAAATTTCAATATCTCGGTGAGCGCTACTGACAGATTCATGAAGGCAGTCACCAACGCAGACTCACAGCCTCTCCTAAATCCGCGCACGGGTAAGGAGTCAGGCTCTATTCAGGCAGACAAGCTTTTCAATGCCGTAATAAATCAAGCCTGGAGAACAGGCGATCCCGGTATGCTTTTTCTGGACAGAATAGCCAACGATAACCCTACCCCACAGTTAGGTCCTATCGAAGCTACCAACCCGTGCGGAGAATTACCTTTGCTTCCTTACGAAAGCTGTAATCTCGGCTCTATCAACCTATCGCGGATGGTCTCGGATGGTAACATCAACTGGGAAAAACTGGGCCGCGTGACCAATGTGGCTGTACATTTTCTGGACAATGTCATCGAGGCCAGCAAGTTTCCGATTGCCGAGATTGAGAGAATCACCAGGGGTAACCGCAAAATCGGGCTTGGCGTCATGGGGTTTGCGGATGCGTTGACCATGTTGAGCATTCCCTACAATTCGGAAGAGGCACTGGAAAAGGCCGAGCGCATAATGGGCTTTGTGCACCAGGAGGCTTACAAGGCTTCCGAGAAACTGGCTACACAGCGCGGCGTTTTCCCCAATTTTGAGGGAAGCGCTCATGACCGGCCAGGAAAGCCGAGACTGAGAAATGCAGCTGTGCTCTCTGTGGCACCCACCGGCACGATCAGTATTCTGGCCGGTTGTTCCAGTGGAATTGAACCTGTATTCGCTTTGTCCTTTGTACGCAACGTCATGGAGGGAACGCAACTTCTGGAGGTGAATCCGCTATTTGAGCAGGTCGCCCGCGAACGTAGTTTCTTTTCAGAGAAATTGATGGAACGGGTAGCCCAACGAGGGACTATCAGGGATATGGATGAGATCCCGGAGGACGTCCGGCGGGTTTTCGTAACCGACTGGGATATAGCTCCACAGTGGCACGTGAGGATGCAGTCTGCCTTTCAGAAGCACGTTGATAACTCGGTGTCAAAGACCGTCAACCTCCCGGCCGAAGCCACCGTTGAGGACGTGGGTCAGGTCTATTCCCTTGCTCATGAACTCGGTTGCAAGGGGATTACGGTGTATCGATATGGCACCAAGAAGGACCAGGTGCTCAATCTGACGGGGCGTACGAGGAAAGAGACCGGAGAGGCCTCTCATTACCTTACGGCTCAATCCGAGTATTCCGGGGGCTGTCCTTCCGGCGCCTGCCCGTTTTGAGTTTAGGGCTGAAAGGTGAGTGACTATGGTATCACGAGATAGAGGTGAAATGGAGCCGGTGTTCACAGACGTGGAAGCAGGACCGGCCGGCGATGAGGCGGTTATGGGGGACGATGCGCCTGATGAGATGATGTCCCAGGACCCAATGCCTTTCGTGCCAGCGGACATCGTACCGGGCGAAGACGCCCTGCAAGTGTACCTGTTGCAGTCCAAGCAGATCCCACTGCTCGATGCCCAGCAAGAGAGACTGCTGGGCAGCAAGATAGAAGAGGGCAAGTTTCTCTTCCGAGTGGAACAGCGCTGGTTCAACCAGCACGGTCGAGCACCTTCGCCGAGCGACCTGCTACTTGCTTTGGCCGGGAACCTGCGCAGCATGGAAACCCTGTTCGAGGCGGTCTGCCAGTATCTACAGCTGGAGAAAACGTCCTCTGTACGAGACAAGATGGAAAATCCCGTTTTGCGTGAAGCAATTGACGGGCAGATTGATGCAGAGCTTCTGGACGCCGTAGCCGGGGCTACAGGGTTGAGCACAGAGGAGGCGAGACAACGGCTGGTGGACCTATCAATCAACACCCGCGTGATACCGTGGGATATGACCGGGGAGGCGGGCCGTGAAAACGCGATAACCAAATTCGAGGAGGCCCTGATATCACCACAATCTCGCCAGTATCTGGACAAGCGGCATTCCGATTTGTCTCAGCATTTTGAACGAATAAGGCGAGAATCCGATAGCGCTACAGACCACCTGATTCAGGCAAACCTGCGTCTGGTTGTAATGCTGGCCAGAAAGAATATGGGACAGGGCATGCCGCTCCTCGATCTCATTCAGGAAGGCAATATTGGTTTGATTCGTGCGGTAGAAAGGTTTGATTATCGCAAGGGATACAGGTTCAGTACGTACGCCAGCTGGTGGATCCGCCAGGCGGTCTTGAGAGCACTTACCGACCAGGTGCGAACCGTGCGCTTGCCGGTGCGCGTAATAGAGACCCTGACCCGGCTACACAAAACGAAGCAACGGCTGTCGCAGGAATACGGGCGTCTGCCAACAACGGATGAGCTGGCCGACGCCCTCAGCCTTTCCAGTGAAAAAATGGAAGAACTGGCCGAGGCAGGTGCAAGAGAGCCCATGTCTCTTGAGACCCCTGTAGGTGAAGAAGATACCGAAATCAAAGAGTTCATCCCCGACGAGGGAGCGCCATCACCCGACGAACAGGCCAGCCAGGACCTCCTTAGAGAGCAACTGCAAGAAATCCTGAGCACGTTGCCCCGGCGGGAGCGGGACGTTATCGAGATGAGGTACGGGCTGCGTGACGGACGCAGCCGTACATTGGACGAGGTCGGTAACGAACTTGGATTGACCAGGGAGCGGGTCCGTCAAATAGAGCGGAAGACCCTAGCCAAACTGCGCCACCCCAGGCGGAGCCGCCAACTGAAAGACTATCTCGACTGAACTGCCCGAATATCGTTTGCCGGCATACACCTCGAGGCGGCCATCATTGTCGCTTGAGCCACACCCAGAGCAGGCTTTGCCCGGTTCGGGCCTTTGTGGTAATATGAACGTCAGGCAAGCCTGATAAAGGCGCGACACAACAAAGGTTTCGGCAGTATTGTGCCCCTGTAGCTCAGTGGATAGAGCAGCGGTTTCCTAAACCGCGTGTCGGGCGTTCGAGTCGCCCCAGGGGTATTTTTGATATAATTGTGGCGCTTCAGGGGCGTAGCTCAGTTTGGTCAGAGCAGCGGTCTCCAAAACCGCAGGTCGTGGGTTCGAATCCTGCCGCCCCTGCCAGGCCGAGGTGGTGGAATCGGTAGACACGCCATCTTGAGGGGGTGGTGGGCGTAAGCCCGTGGGAGTTCAAATCTCCCCCTCGGCACCAAGTGTGACTTGCTGTAGCACAGCAAAGACGGTAAAATGGGGTCAGAGCGGAAGTAGTTCAGCGGTAGAATACTTCCTTGCCAAGGAAGGGGTCGCGGGTTCGAATCCCGTCTTCCGCTCCATCGTATGTGGTGGTCAGGGCGGTGTAGCCAAGAGGTTAAGGCAGGGGTCTGCAAAACCCCCATACGGCGGTTCGAATCCGCCCGCCGCCTGTCTTCTGTCAGTATAAGTTGTCCCCTTTCTTGTAACTCTCCGACGGCTGTTAACCTTTTGACTTGACTCTGGACGCAGTCTACAATACTGACAGTGCCGAGGTGGCGGAATGGTAGACGCGGCGGACTTAAAATCCGCTTCCCGCAAGGGAGTGTGGGTTCGAGTCCCTCCCTCGGCAGTAGTCAAAGTCGTCAGAAACCTCATGAAGTCCAGACGGCAAGCCTAAACCCTGGATCAAGGAGTTCTGCCAGAGTTATCTGAAGCTTGCCGATACTGCCAAACAAGCCGATTACGCATAGCACTATTAGAGATAGCGAAGTGCGATATAGAAGAAGGGAGTCCCCGAAGAGACTCCCTTCTTTCGACCGCATGGGTTCCAGGAAATTACACCTGTCAATCACCAAAAGATGAAGATGAATATTCCACCGTTACCGCCCATGTGAACTTGAAATCATTGCTGTCATTGAACGTATAGGTCAAAGCACATTTCCCTGCATCAAATTCGAAGGTATAGAAATCTTCGCCATCCACCCGGAAAGCTGACGTTACGGCCTGACTCCGATCTTGCGCCCAATTGGAGTGCTGGATCTTTATGTGGTCACTGGGATCATCACCATCAATTACCCAAATGCTGACAGTGAAGTGCGCTCCCTCATAGAACGTCGGGCTCTCATAGACAAGCTCATCACTGATTGCTGCATCCTCTGCAACGAGCATGTAGACAATATCCTGGTCGTTCATCATTCTTGCGATAGAGCTTTCGTTAAGAGAGGTAATCCTGTCATCAAGCGCTTCCACATCATCAGCGACGCCGGTTATTTCATCCCAGATATCGCCAACTTTGTCCAGGATTTCACCAACCGTGTCCGCTATGTAGTCCCATGTATCTAGCGGCTTTGATTCGGGCGCACCCATTACCGTACTTCCAAAAATCACAGTGACTAACAGCACGGGTATGGCTATTGCCAAGATTAATCGTTTCACTCTGTGGTTCCTCCTTTGATAGTCAATTCACTTAGGGTTCTGCATTCACTGGCGATCTTGATTAGAGGACCACTAACACCGTGAATGCATACGTAACCTGATTACGGATCATGTCTTCTTATCTTGCTTGCCACCTCCTTTCTCTAGCTGTCGAGTAGTCTAAGTATGCGACGATAACCGGCGCAAGCTCGAACGGGTTTTGCTACTGGCACCCTGCCACCCAAGTAACCAGGTAGAGGTGGCAGTTCATAACTAACTGTTATGATACATGAGAGTAGAGCCAGAAACAGGCAGTATAACATACAATCCAGTCCTGTCAAGGTAACTTAAACTCACTTTACTTGACTATCTGTATCGTGATCGACATTGGCGTCCGTTTGGGGCTAGGCTTTCTCATGTTGGAAGGAAATCGCAGCACTACACAATGTGGCTTCGCCGTTACGGACAGCCTATTGACAACCGTGACACACAATATACAATGTAGTGGTGACAGAGAGGGACCATAGAAGACTCCGGCACCGGCCGGAAAGCGCGTTCGCGATTTGTGGTATATCGCGAGCTACGATCTCGTGACCACCTGAACGGAGGCAAGGCATGGAATCAACCGACAAAGCGATAGAACCCACACAGAGCCCCCAGGCTACAAGCGGAATCGGGAAAGACGAGGAAGGGATGAAACTCGTGGGTGAGATGCTGGAGGCCAGGATTGTTGACATAAAGCCTCAGTACGATTTCAGCACTGAACTGGGTTTCGTCTACCCGGTCGTTGAGCAGACGGTACAGGTCAAAGGCAAGAAAGCTGTATCGATTCTGGAATCCTTAAGCGATAAAGGAGTATTGAAGAGAAGCTTCTTCGACAAGCTTCTGCGTTGTCCCCGTTGTCATTCGATAAATCTAAGACCAAGCATTCGCTGTCCCAAATGCGGTTCGGGACACATTGTGCGGGGCAGAGTTCTCGAGCACCTGGCCTGCAAGTATGTTGGCCTTGAGGATGAGTTCAGGGCCGGTGGCAGATACATCTGCCCCCGGTGCAAAATGGAGCTGCGGACGATGGGCGCCGACTACCAGAGCCGGGGCGTCTTGCGCAAGTGCAGTGATTGCGGAGAGGTATTCAGTGTGCCCATTACAAACTGGGTCTGCTTGAAATGCTCATCGATTTCGGATGACGACAAAGTCGACGAAGTGAGTATCTACTCCTACAGCCTTGATGAAACCAAGAGAAACTGGCTGGAATTTGAACTTCAGCCCAAAGCGCAGCTTCTTGAGTTCCTGAGGCAGCATGGCTACAGAGTAACGGAAGATGCCAGAGTCCAGGGAAGGTCAGGGGCGGAACATTGCATAGATGTGGTGGCTACCAGGGATGACGGCCTGGTCAGTCATAGTATCGCTATCGGGATTGAGATTGCCAGGGAAAAGGTAGGTCTGGACAGGGTGCTGGACTTCGATGTCAAAGCCTACGATAGCGGCTTTCACAACAAAGTATTGATTGTGGTCCCTGAGCTAGGGGAAGAGGCTGAGAAATTTGCACAGCTACAAAGAATAGAAATACTAGAACCCAAAGGACTGGAGAAAGTGCTCGCTCGTGTTGCTCCCCGAGCCGCTGAAATCGAGAAAGAGCCCTTTGAATTCAAGTCTAAGTCGCAGCTTGTACAATATCTGGAGAGACAGGGATACAAAGTGAAGACGAACGCCAAAGTCCAGGGCCGGTCAGGCGCCGAACATAGCATCGACATACTGGCTATAAGGGATGAGGGCATTCTCACTCATCGTATTGCCATAGGTGTCGAGGTGGGCAAAAAACCGATCGGGCTGGACAGGGTATTCAAATTCGATGACAAGGCCTATGATGCAGGTATTCTGGACAAAGTACTTATCGCCGTTCCGGCGCTCACCAAAGAAGCGAGACAGTTTGCCAAACACCAGGGAACGAGGGTCTTCGAGACGGGCCAGTTGGAGCCGGCGCAAAGGGAGACTTCCGAAGCCTGAGCATTCTCTCGAGTCTCGTAGCCACAGGCATCTCGTTCCTTGCCTATATTCAAGCGGACTTGTATACTATTCAGAAGGCCATGGGGCGACGAAAGGTGGGAGTTGCGAGAGAAACAAGAAATATAGCAACAACTCCAGTGAGGGAGTCGACGTAAGTTGTTAGGTGTGCTATGAAATACAAAGTCAATATCAGAAGAACCGACAAAGGTTATGCTGTCTGGTGTCCTGGGTTGCCCGGTTGTTGGTCGCAGGGAGAGACAGAAGAAGAGGCGCTGGACAACATAAGGGACGCAATTGAGGCTTATTTAGAAACCGTTGAAGAGCTGACCAAGAACAGAGAGTCTCGTTATGTGGAAGTGGGGTAGAATATGCCCGGACTTCCCGGTGTGAACCACCAACAAGCCATCAAGGCTTTTGAAAAAGCAGGGTTTTGGGTTGCGCGACAGGGTAAGCATATCACCATGACAGACGGGGAGCATATTGTTACTATTCCGCGCGCCAACCCCATCAATGCCTTCACCATGGCTGGAATTGTGAAGGATGCCGGCCTCAGCATGAGGGACTTCAGAAAGCTCCTCTAGCAACGAGACCCGTCGGCATTGCCAATGCTAGATGTCAGGCGAAGCCCACCTAGGGGAGGCAAAAGACACGTATAGGCGGGCAAGATCCCCCATGTTTATTAAGAAAGACCCGCTTGTAACACGGCCCGGTATAGTATGGTGGCACTATATTCCTATTACCGATGGGTGATTGACGATGAAAACAGCTATGTTTATACTGGAGATTATTGTAGCTAAATCTAGAGAAACACAAAGGAGGTGAAAGCAGCGCACACATAATTGATGAACAAACAAGAGAACGCCGGAGCTAGGCTCCAACCAAATCTAAAGAAAGGAGACAAGAACGGAAGAATGAAAATGTTGCATCGTGGACAGAAAGGCTTCACCCTGATCGAGCTGTTGATCGTGGTTGCCATCCTGGGCATTATCGCGGCAGTCATTATCCCCAACATCGGTACATTCATGACTATGGGGACAGTGTCGGCAGCCAACAGTGAAGCAGAGAACGTGAAAACGGCCTCACTGGCTTACTATGCCGATGCGGGGGTATGGCCAGACACCACCTCCTCCACCAGCGGTAACTATACCTTCGGCGACTACTATGCTGGAACGCTCAAGGCAAGCTATCACTTTGACGACAATGGATTCCTGGATGGTGTCAATGACCCCGGGGCCGAACCAACGGACAGCACTACGACATCTGTTCAGTACAATGGTATCCACTGGGAGAACCCCACAGGTACCGGCCACGGACAATGGGTAAGAGACTAATTGTCTGACGTGGCATAAATTCACCGGCGGAGCTGGCAATAGCCATCTCCGCCGGTTGACTTCTATGTTCAGCAACCAGTAATCAGCGGCAATGGTGTTATTGCGGGGAGCCGCCGGCGATAAAGCAATCTCACTATTCGAAACCCTGAATCCCAAGCACGAAATCCTAAGTAGATTCGAGGTACGAAATACCAATAACCCAGACCAGAGATTGCCACGCTTCGCTCGCAATGACACCCAGCAACCCCCGTCTCTACGAATCTCTAGTCTCTATTAATCCCTGCGAATTCTATGAGTCGCCACATTTCCTAATCACTGATCGCCAGTCACTAGCCACTCGCTTCGTTTGTCATTTGAGCTTTGACATTTGAAATTCTGTCAACGGGGTGCCACTCCACTGGCAGATCACCTTCACTCTACCTCACCCTAATCGTCGCCACCAAGTGGCGAGGGCATAATGCTCAAGGAGGGACTTGACAGCAAACAAAACGCACGCCATAATTTATCACATATGATTAAGATACCAATATCAAAACCGCGCGAAACCGAGCGAAGGGAGGTGACAGAGCATCAACCGTACAAAAAACGTTGACAAACCCAACTAGAAAAATCCAGGACAGGAGAGATAACAGCATGGAAATGATGCATCGTGGAGAGAAGGGATTTACGCTGATTGAGCTGCTCATTGTTATTGCCATCGTGGGCATTATCGCAGC
>Ga0180438_10005802_pt1 | contig 16980 bp, 22 predicted proteins | sample SS_ome_12_FD_132455 | JGI IMG/M metagenome (GOLD analysis project Ga0180438, IMG submission 132455) | Hypersaline lake sediment archaeal communities from the Salton Sea, California, USA - SS_3_D_2 metaG | ecosystem: Environmental > Aquatic > Non-marine Saline and Alkaline > Hypersaline >...
CCTGGGGCCTCGCTGCCCCTGCCGGGTCCAGATCCCGGTGGCCGCGCTCGCAGGGCGTGACCTCGAAGGACGGCCGCGGCGCCACTGGACGTCAGCCCCCCCGATCCGTAGTCCCTGATCCCCATGGACCCGGCGCCGGCGCCACCGGCCCCAGCCAGGGCCAGGGCCACGGTCCCGAACACCGGCGCCATGGTGACGACGGCCGGCAGCTGGTCGGGCGCCAGGTACGCGACGAAGGCCACCAGCGCGAAGCCGGCCAGGGCGACGATCAGGATCGCCGTGATCGCATACATGGCGATCGTGAAGGTACGGCTGGGCTTCAGCTGTTGCATGGTGGGGGCTCCTCGAGCTGGGTGAACCAGCGGGGCAGGCTGGGGATCACGTCCAGTAGATCCTGGGGGCTGACGGTTTCCGGGTCCAGCTTGTCGAAGCCGGGGATCTGCGCGGCCAGCAAGTAGTAAAGAGCCAGCTCGCTACACACGTCAGCCCACGGCTGGCCGAACGGGTTGGATCGCCTGATCCCGAACCACTCGCGCAGGATGATCACCCAGGCGTCACCGACGATCTGGAGCCAGCTGTACGGCAGGCCCAGGCGTTCGTAACAGGTCCGCTCCCAGGCTCGATCGAGCTGCGCCAGGTCCGCGTCGATCAGGTACTCGCTGACGACGGTGGCACCGTGGCGCAGGAACACCGATCGCGTGGTCAGGCCGACGCCTGGCGCCGTGGCTTCGAGCACGTAGTCGACCGCGGCGCCGTCGACCTGGCGGACGTAGCAGTGGGACGCCTTCGAGTCTGTAAACAGCATGATCAGCCGGGCGAACAGGTGCATCTTCCGGCTGAAGCCCAGCACGTAGTACCGGCCGCCCATGGTCAATACTCCCCCCGGTACAGGATCGCGTACAGGTGATCCGCCAGCTCTGCGCAGCTCGCCATGCCGATCACGGGCCACGCCTTCGAGGCGAAGCCGTTCCCCTCGAAGGGTGTCCCGGTACGGGAGAGCAGGTAGTCGAACAGGCCGATCGTGCCGTTGTCCTCGATCGAGCCTTCGATCCCGTTCGATCGGTAGCTCGACCCTAATGCCTTTGTGTGCGCTTTCTGCGTCAGCTTGTGATCCTGGTCCGTCGGCAGCTCCGTCCCCTTCAGGATCTCCTGAAGATCGGCCTCTGTTTCCCGCGCGTGCTCCAGGGACAGGCGACAGTACAGCTCTGCCATGGCGCGGACGAAGCGTTGATCACGAGCTGCGCAGGCGTTCGCGTGAAAAGCCGCCCCCAGCTCGATCTGTTCGTCCATGGTGTACACGGTGGCCCTGAAGCCTTCAGGGACCAGGAAGTAGCGGGCCGCGATCTCCTGCTCTGCCGCGTCCAGCTTCGACCAGTTTTCCGGGGTGTACGTGCCAGGATCGGACGGGTCGAACCCGGCCTTAGTGTTCACCCTGATCCCCAGCTCTGCGCGGAGCGCCTTGTAATCCCTGAACCACGGCCAGGCGCCGACGGCCTGGCGCCCGTACCGTTCCCACAGCTCGATCGACGTGATCTCGCTGAAGCCGGCCGGGGGTGTGTCCGTGTCCTTCAGTACCTCGATCGCCGGGATCGCTTCGTTGTCCTCTGCGTACAGCTTCACCTGTCACCCCCCGTTACTCTGCCTGCGTGGCTCGCCACCGATTCGAGGTTCGATCGTAGAACAGCGCGATCCCTTCGTCCGTTGCCAGGGTGATATTGCCACCCAACAGGAAGCGGTTGGCTGCGAGCGATCCGACGTTATTGTCCGCCAGCGTCAGGGTGCCGGCGTCGATATTCACCAGGTAGATCACCTGCACCCGTTCAGGGCTAGGCGCCTGGATACCCGTCAGCGTCCGGTTTCCACCGGAAGCGATACGCAGGACGCCCACCCCTTCGATCCCGGTTGGCGCGTAGTCGTTCGTCGTGCCGACCAGCGCCGGGGGGCTGATCGTGTTCTGGTCCGCGATCAACGGATAGGCCGCCGTGTCGCCGGCGTTCCTGACCTCGAGCGCGCTGCCCGTGTCCTTCAGCTTTGGACCGGACTCTCCGATCTGAAAGATCGAACCGAAGATCCCGACCATTCCCGAAAGCCAGCCCATGCTGTCCCCCTATCCGCCTGGTGAGTAGATCGACGCGCTGTCCAGATCGGGCGACACGCCCCACCTGGCCCGGAAGCTGATCGTCCCGCCGATCGTCAAGCTGGAGTTATACCCAGCGCAAAGCGTGAAAACGTACTGATCAGTGACGCTTTTCTGAAAGCTGCCGCGCGCGATGTTTCCGACCATGGACGCCGGGGACCGATCCGCGACCCGGCTGGTCCCCACCCCTGGCATGGCGAGCCTTGATCCTGTGCTCGAAGCGTTCCCGATCGGGCCGAACGGTGTCACCTTTGCCACGACCACGGGATCGTCTGCCGGCTGGGTGGCCGTGCTGTCCCGGCTTTCCGACGTTTCAGACCAGGCCGCGGCGCCCAGGCCGCCAGAGCTGATCGTGATCAAGCCAGCACCGACACCACCCATCTGAACGTTCAGCGTGTCCACGTCACGATCGCAGCCAGAAAAGCCCACCAGCCAGTCGGGCTGTCCCGGCAGCGTGATCTGATCGAGCACGGCCACCAGCTCGCGGGTGCCGTCCCCCACCCATTCAGGGGGCGCGACCAGTCGAAGGTGCATCATTTCGCGGGTGCCGTCGGCCACGATCCCCGTGGTTTTCAGCCCCAGCGTGATCAAGCCACTGGACGGGTGAACGACCAGGGAGTTGAACATGCCGTATTTATCGCGGCCACCGGCCGGGCTGGTGTCAACGAAGTCGGCTGGCACGATCGGACGTAGGACGATCCCGCCAGGGGTGGGGGGCGCTGCGCCTTCGTCGCTGTGTGGTCGTTCCCAGGTCACGAGCTGGCCCCCTTCCCTATGTCGGGATCTTCGTTGTCAGGTACGCGATCCACTCGTCTGTGTCGGCCACTTCCGTCAGGCCGTCGCCGCACAGGTGGGGGAAGCTGGCCGCCCACGGTTCGCCGTCCAGGTCGACGTGGGCGCAGACGTGGCCGGGGTATTCCGTGTCCGGGTCGGGCTCCTCTGTCGGGTGGTGGCAGACGTTCCCCACCAGGGCGCCGTACTCGATCGCCTGCTCGTCGGCCACGCCGGCGACGTGGGGCGCCGCGTGATCTGCGTCGACGTGCGTACAGTAGGACAGGCGGATCATGGTGTCTCCGTCAAGCTGGTGTGACCGCATAAACGACGTAGTCGTAGCCCAGCGCCGTGTTCAGGGTGTTGTACTGGCGAGCCTGAACGCGGACCTGGCCGGGGACGCTGGGCGTACTGGTTAGCATCCAGTGACAGACGTTGTTTGCCGGCTGGGTGGTTGTCCGGTTGGACACCACCTTCCGTCCTGTGGTGCTGTTCGTCGGTGTCGGCGCGAACTGCGCCACCCGTTCACCGGCCGCCAGCGTGACGGTGGCGAGCAGTGTTTCCGCGTTGCTGATCAGAACGATAGAACCAGCCGCGACCTGTCGCCAGGTGCCAGGTGGTCCACCACCACCACCACCGTCGCCCCTGGCCGGGCGTTCCCAGGCCATTAGCCCACCCCTGGGATCACTTCGTACTCTGTCTCGATCACGCCGTCCGGCGTGGTGCTGTTCAGGCCGGATCGGTGCCACAGCTCGCCCCTGGGGCTGTTGTATGGCACCACGTCGCGCTCTGCGACGTAGGCAGCCGGGGCCGTGGTGCTGGACGCCATGATCTCGTCGGGCGTGCTGGCGGTCCAGCCAGGCGCACGGCCGGCCGTCGGGTCCACCGTGGTCCCGGTCCCGCTGACGCGCCTGCACTTCGTCAGGACGACGCGGCCGTTGCGCGGGACGCGGATCGGGCCGGCTTCGCTGGTGTCGCGCGCTTCCTTTTCCACGATCAGGACCGACACGCGGCCCCCCTGCTTCCGTCGGTACTGGATACTGGCTGAATAGCTCACAGGGGCTCCCTGGTTAGCTGGTCTGTGGTGTCACTTCGAGGCTGGGGCCGACCACGATCCGGGCTGGCTGATAGGTGACGTTTGGCCCGTCGCCGGTGCTTTTCAGGCCGTCCACTTCGACGCCCAGGCGTGCGAAGCTGGACACGTCGAACCGTTCGACCATGCCGGCCAGGCTGACGGTGAAGGACGCCCCGTTGACGAAGCGCCAGCCGGGGGGAGCTGTCGCGGACTGGCCGCCCATGGCAGCATAGATCCGAACGTCGCCCTCCTCTGCGTCAGCTCGAACAGCCAGGACGCCGGTCCCCGTGGCGCTTTCCGCGATCGTGTACTGTGGCAGGGCCAGCCCTTCGATCAGGACCGTATCGTCCACGGTGTCGTCGTCGGCGTCGATCACGCTGGCGCTGACGATCGCGGCGACGGCTGGTGTCCCGTTGATCGCGTCCCTGATCCCCTCGAGCACTTCCTGAAGCGTCCCCGTTCCCGTGCTCGCGTCGTAGGCCGCGGCGTTCCCGTCGATCGTGATCGTGTACACGGCCGTCGGGTCCAGGGTGTCGACCGTCACCCAGGCGGAACGGTGGGCGACGGTTTCACGCAGATCAACCACGACCAGGGCACGCAGAGCCCCCTGAAGGGCCACCCCGGAGTCGGGAAGGGTCGGGGGGGCATAGCCGGTCTGTTCCGTCCAGTTCGCCACACGGCCACCGGCCAGGACGGCGATCTCGTTCGCGCGCTCGAAGTTTCCCACCGTCGCCCCCTTTGTCAATGGGGCCAGTATAGCGCCGTCAGTCCCCTGGGACGATCAGCTGTCGCAGGACCAGGTGATCGTCGGCCGGGTCGACACGGCGCCAGATCCGCGGCCCGTTGCCCCGTGCCAGCTTGATCAGCTGTTGGGGGCTGCCCGTGGAAGCGGTCAGGAAGATCGCGGCGCCGTCGCTGATCATGTAGTTCAGCTGGGCGTCTGTTTCGCTGACCCATACTGGCTGGAGCGTGTCCTTCGAGTACGCCACCACCCGGCCCAGCGTCCCCAGGCCCAGGTGCTGCGAGTAGATCCACCGATCGTCCACGGCGACGGGGGGGACGTAGGGGTTGGGGACGCCGCCCAGGGCGAGCACGCCGCCGTCCCCGGTCGACAGGGTGGCGATCCGGTTCGCGCCACCGGACCGGCCCACCACGAGCAGGCCGCGGCCGTCGGTGGCGAGCTGGCCGTACCTGGCCGGGGGCGACGGGTAGGCCTGATCCCAGGCCGTGTCCGTGGTGTCGAGCCCGGTGCTGCCTTCGTTCGCGGCGTCGTACCCGTTCGACGCGACCAGACAGCGGATCGTGGCCGCGCTGGCGTGCGAGCTGGCGGCCCCACCGATGAAAACCCGGCGCCCGTCGGTGGCGACACTTTCGAGCGCGGCGCCGTGGTCGTAGGACCAGACCAGCGCGCCGGTGGCGAGCAGGACAGCTCGAGCTGTGAAGCCACCACCACCGGGATCGCCCACCAGGTACACGTGTGTCCCGTCGATCGCTATGTCATTGATCTGGCCGCCGTGCGCATACGTCCACAGGGCAGCGCCCCCGGCCTGGGCGTCCCACACGTACACGTTCCCGACGGCGGCGACGACCACGTACCGACCGTCGCACACCAGGCGGCTGATCGGGTTGCCTGGGCCTATGTAGGCCAGGGCGCCGTACTGCGTCGTCAGGTCGGACCGCTTGACGCCGACAGGGGCCGGGGGGATCAGGCTGTTGTCCGCGTAGAACACGCCGTCGCCGGACACGTCGACCGACGACCACAGGTTGCCCCCACTGGCGATCGCCAACAGCTCCTCGCCGGGGTAGCTGGCGCCGTCGTATTCGTCCACGATCGCCGTGTCCCCGATCGCCATGCCTTCGACGGCCTGGTGAAGCGTGGCCCACCTGCTCGCGGACGTGGCGAAGTGTTCGAGCCAGATCCAGGCCGTGTACAGCCACCAGTTCAGCCAGTCGAAGGGGACAGGCTCCTGAAAGATCCAGCCCAGGATACGCTTCGACGCGCTGGGGGTGGTCCTGGTGCCACTGCTCGCCCATTCGGGGGTCGGATCGGTCGGTCGGGTGGTCATGGGTTCAGACTCCGTGCCAGTGTTCCTATGTCAAGCGGGAAGGCGTCAGGGTTGCCTATGAAGCCCAGGTAACCGCTGATCGCTTCCACCAGGTCGATCGAGATACCGGACGGCCTGGCCGTGTCCAGCATGATCCGCTGGACCCTGCGCGCCACGTCGTCGGTCATGGCGGCCTCCCTGACCGTCCACAGCTGAAGGCCTGCCGGGTACAGCGCGGACTCGCGCACGGCCACGGACGGCCCTGTCACGAGCTGCCAGATCGCGATCAGCTCGTCGGTGCTGCCGCCTGACCTGTTGGCCTTGATCCTGGCCTGAATGAAGCGCCGGTAATCGTCGTCGCCCAGGCCGCCCCGTTGCTCGCCCACCAGCTCGCCCCACTGATCGAGCTGCGCGCCGGTGGCTGTCTGAAGGTCACGATCTACCAACAGGGCGAACAGCTGATCCTCCATGACCTGCGCCCCGTCTGCCATGGCACGGGTCAGGGCGCAGATCCGGGGCTGGCGTAGGACCAGGAGCAGGTCGGCCACGGCCTGATCCGGGTGGTCCGGCACGTACACCAGGCCGGTCGTGCTTTCCGGGGTGTCGCTGCTTTCCGGCTGAAGGCTGCCGGCGTCCACCAGGTCAGCGACTACGCCGACGGCGCCCAGGTCGATCGACTGGCGACGGCTGGCCCATACGCCGTACTTCCCCCACAGGCGCCTGGCGTTCAGCACCGTGTCCGCGACGTGGTGGCCGTGCCAGAACGACGCCGGGTAGTCGGCCAGGCCCAGCGGTCCCAGGGCCGTGTTCAGCGCGCTCTGCCAGGTCAGGGCGACACGGTGGCCGGTGGTGATCGACACGTCGCGCCCGTCGACCTGTGGGGCCGGGGCATGGTCCTCGAGCACCAGGGGCGCCGGGACGGTCCAGTCAGCGGTCCACAGCACGCCGGCCTGGTCGTTCGACGCCTGCCAGTCCACCACCAGGGACGGGTGGGACAGGATCACCACCTGCGACGAGCTGCCGCCAGGTGGCGATCGGTAGTTCACGGCGGCCAGGGCTTCCGTGGCGAGCTGTGTCGCACCGTCGCCCAGCTCCACCATGATCCCGGCCGCGGACTCGCCGGGCGCGTCGTTCTGTGTCCAGCTCGTGACGAAGGCCCAGGACCGGACGCGGGACACGGGATCGATCGGGGCCGTATTCCAGTGGGCCGGGCTGTTGCCCTGGCCGCTGGCGCCCCCGGTGACGTTCACGGACTGGACCGACCACTGATCGCCCCACTGGAGCACGTACACGGTGAAGCTGTAGTCCACCACCTGAACGCCGGCGCCGGTGGCTTCGTACCGCTCGATCACTACGTCGCCGGCGTCGTAGTACACGCGGGCCTGGGCGCTGGGCTGCTCGATCGGTCCGGCGCTGACGAAGCGGGACGACGCGCCACCAGCTCGCGGCCCACCCAGGAGCACGCCGCGGCCGTCGGTGGGGAACGTCGGAAGGGGCCACCGTTGCGACACCACCCCGGTCCCGGTGCTGCCGGACACGTTCAGGCGCAGGGCCGTCAACAGGCGGAAGCCGTTCCCGTCCTGGTCGCGCTCGCACTCGACAACCTGGATCACGCCCTGCCAGTCGATCCCCCCGGTTTTCCTGGCGAGCCCGATCACGTCGTCGCCGGCCGAAACGAACAGCCCACCCGTGCCCCAGGGGTCCGCGTAGTGGATCACGCTGGTCAGGTCGGGGCCGACGGCGCCCCCCGTGTCCTGCACGGTCCCGTGGATCAGGACGAAGTAGTCCGGCGCCAGCGCCCGGTTCAGCTTCAGATCATAGGTGATCCCGGTGAACTCACCGGGGCCGATCCGGTACTGCGTGACTCTGATCGCCGGCGTGGTCGTCATGGTGGCCCCTACGTGGTGACGGTGTTCGTTCCCAGCTCTGCGATCTGCGCCAGGCTGATCGGTACGTCAGCCGTCCCCCCGTTCAGCTCCACGGTGGCGCCCAGGACGCCGTCCACGGTGTCGACCAGGGCCAGGATCGGAAGGGTGCGCACGTCGTCGCCCACCCCCAGGCTGGCGAAGTAGTCCGCGACGTGGGCCTGGATCGCTGCTTCCACGTCGCCCAGGGTGTACCCCGTGTCCAGCTCCACGGTGGTCTCCACGTTGACCACGGTGGGCGTGGCGTAGTCCCAGCGGACCACCTTTTCCGCCCCGTCGGCGCCGGTGATCGTCGCCACCACGTCGGACCCGTTGACGTAGATCCCGTCGGCCACCTGGTCATAGATGATCAGGGCGATCTCCTGTTTCTGCGCCGTCGTCAGGGTCGACGGGTACAGGATCACGCTGACGCTTTTCGGTTCGAGCACCAGGCCATCGATCACGGCCTGCACTAGATCGTCATTGTCCAGCACCACGGCCGCGGTCACGGCCTCGAGCTGGGTGAGCTGCGCGCGCAGGCTTTCCCTGTTGCGACCCCCACCGATCGCCAGGCTTTCCTGGCGCCGCTTCCGTAGCTCTGCGTCCGTTTCGCGGGCCTGGCCGGTGGTGGCGTCGGCCGCGTTCGTCACGCTGTTCAGCCCTGCCCTGACCGTGACCAGGGTGTCGATCTGGCCGGCGACGGCGACGATCGCGCCCTTGTCGGTGGCCTGGACCACCACGTCGACCGTTCCGCCCCCACCGATCGCCGTGTCCTCTGTCACGGTCCAGCGTTGATCGTCGTCGGGGCCGCCCCCTTCCACCACGTCGCCGGTCAGCACCACGGTCCCGGCCACGCCCCCGATCGTCACGATCGCCTGTGAGTACGTGGCCTCGATCCGCCTGACGCCCACCAGGAGCGCCAGGTTGTCCAGCTGAAGGCCGGTCGCGTTCGCCACGTCGAACCCGTCATAGAGAGCCTGTGACGCTTCCCCCAGCTCGCCCAGGCGCGCGGCCATGTTCGCGGTCACGTTCCCCAGGAACACGTCCCGCTGCCAGTCCACGTCGGAAGGCAGGCCCAGGGCGATCAAGGCGGCTTCGTAGCTGTCGCGGATCACCGTCAGAAAATCCGCGGACCGGGGCGCCGTGTACCCGTCGTCAGTCAGTCCCCAGGTGCTCATAGAATCCCCCCGGCCACGATCGGGCCTTGTCCAGTTTTCCACAGGATCGCGGGTGAGCTGTTCCCGGTTGTCCCCAGCGGTAGGATCTCCGCTTCCACTACTTCGTCCAGCTCCTCGATCGTGATCTCCGCGAGTATAGCGAAGCGCCGGGTCGTCCTGCTCCAGCTCGCGGCCCAGCTGTCGACGCTGATCACGCCTGGCGTGGTTTCCACTTCAGCGCGCAGCACGTCCGCGATCTGGTCGACCTGTGGCGGTTTCTGCGCGATCCACTCCAGGTACGGCAGGCCGGCAGCCTGGTCCAGAATCCACTCACCCAGGAACGTGTACAGGCGCAGCTCGATCCGCTGGAGCGTCACGGCCGGCCCCTGCGCGTGTCGGGTGTACGCCGGAAGATCCCCGTCGACCAGGAGCACGTCGATCGCCATTATTCCGCCTTTACCTTCGACGCTGCCGTCGGTCCGATGGATAGCAGGAGCGCGGCTGTCTGAAGGGCCAGGCCGCCGTCGTTGGGGACGACGGTCCAGTTCTGGAGCAGGTTTAGCAGCTTGTTTAGCTCTGTCTGGACGGCCGGCGACAGCGCCACCGGGTCGCTGGCGTTCGAGCTACCCAGGCGCACGTCGTCGCCACGCAGGACGGCGGCAGCTGCCGCGTGTGCCGTCCCTGGCAGGGCCTGGGGCTTCGCCTGGCCGCCTGGTATGAAGCTGGCGTCGGTCAGGTCGAAGCGGCGCACGTCGGCCGGCGTGCTGTCGACCTGGCCTGTTTCCTTCCACTCGTCAAGGCTGCGCTCCGACACCAGCAACCAGCCCCGATCGCCCTTCGCCAGATCGAAGGTCAGCGACCCCCCGGCCCCGGCCGGCCACACGACCGGCACGTTTGGGATCGGTTCAGGCATGTATGCCGACAGCTCGCCGGTGGTCGGGTGACGCTGCCGGAAGCGGATCAGCACCTGGACGTCGGCCAGCTGCGTGTCCCGGTCGTACTCGAGCACCCTGGCCGGGATCGACGTGTGGACCAGGGCCAGGCGGTTCTGGACGGCCAGCCGGATCACTTCCACCAGGTCGGGGCTGTCGGTTGGATTAGACACGGGGCCTCCCCCTGACCTGGACGTAGTACGCCTGATCCCACCCGCTGTCACCCAGGAACACCACGTCGCGGGCCACGTACACCCCGTCGAACCCGTCGGACTCGACAACGAAGGGGCGGCCGGGGCGCATGGATGGCTCGAGCAGGCCCACGATCTCGATCCCGTCGTCGGTGGCCTTCGGTGATCCGATCAGGTTGCCCTGCGCCACGCTGAAGCGGATCGCCTGCTCGCCGGTGTCGCCGTCGCTGGGGATCACGTGCAGGGCGCCGTCGCGCACCAGGAAGTCGGACGACGTGGACAGCGCCAGGCGGTCCAGCACGTCACGAGCTGGGCCAACCAGGGTCACGCCGTTGGGATAGGTGATCGCCGTCCCGTCGATCCGGATCGTGCCTGTCGGAAGCCCCAGCTGGCGCCCCACTTCGTCCAGCACCTGCGCCAGCGTGGTCTGTGTTTTGAAAACCACGTTGACGCGGGCCGCGGCGAGCTGTCGGCCGCCGTCCTGCGCCTCGATCTGGAGCAGGCGATCCGGCCCCTGCTTCGTCTGCGTCACGCCGTTCCGGATCGGGTTGCCCCGGAAGATCAGCCGCGGCACGTCGTAGCCGGCGAGCAGCCGGACGATCGCGCCTGGTTGCTGGGCCAGGGCCACGGACTCCGGGGACAGGTTGTACGCGACCAGGGCGCAGGTGTTCGCCGTCAGGGTCCGCGACATATCCACCCGGAAGGACACGCGCAGATCACGGAACGACCGGCCAGGGTTGCCTTCCGTCCCCAGCTGAAGGACGACCTGGCGGCCGAACAGGGTCACGTCACCACCACCACAGGGGCGTCAGGGTCGGGGACCACTGGCGGCAGCTCGTCGTCGGCGTACCTGATCAGGAGCAGGTCGGTCCCCAGGTCGTCGCGGACGTACAGGCCGGGGCCGCGAACGAACAGGAAGCCGGTCGGCTGGTTGTCCAGCGCCAGGCCGATCAGGGGGGACCAGTCCGGCGACATACGGCGCCCGGCGATCACCGGCACGCTGTCGACCGTCCACAGGTCGAAGTACCAGCTCGAGGTACGCGCGCGCCAGGTGAAGCGGATCACGTACTCCTGGTCCCCCAGGATCACGGTCTGCGTGAAGCTGGGAAGCGACGGGAAGCCCTTCAGGATCTGGCCCACTAGAACACCCCCACGGCTTCGCCCAGGTCGAACAGCGTCGACGTGTCCCGCTCCTGCTTCGCGGGATCGTCGGCCGTGTCCTGGGTGGCCTGTTGGCCGGCGTCCTGCTCGTCAGGGAAACCCGTCTGCGCCGCTTCCACGGGCTCCAGGGGCGGGATCGTGACGGCCTGGACGGCGGCGATCCGGATCTGTTGGAAGCGCAGCACGGCCGGCAGCGCGCGGCGTGTCGTGATCTCGTGGGGGTAGCCGGTCAACAGGCAGTCGGTGATCGTCCCCAGCCTGGACGTGACCACGTTGCACAGCTCGCCCTCGAGCGAACGCAGGAAGGCCAGGGCGTCCAGCACGCGGCCGATCCCTGCCGTGGTGGGGCCGACCAGGAACGGGCTCTCCGTCTGGACCACCCGGATCTGAAAGCGCAGCGGCTGGGGCTGCGCATGGTCGGACACGTCGACGCCGCGTTCGACCGGGTGGTTGGTTACCTCGATCGTCGGGTCGTAGGATTCGAGCGTGGCCGCGTCCCAGGTCAGGGCCGCCCCGTCACGCTGCCGGATCACCGTGACACTCAAACGTCACCCCCTGCCAGGGCTGCCGCGGCCTGGCGCCGCTTGTCCTGGTCCCGTTCGTCCATGATCCGCGCCAGCTCTGCCGGCGACAGGTCCGACCCTTCGATCACTACGCTGTCGCCTTCGATATTCACCGTCTGGACCGCGCCAGCCACGCCGGACTGGACGCCGGCCGGGGCGAAGCCACCGACCCCCATGGCCCGGCGCGCGCCTTCAGTCGGGCCTGCTACCTCCGGTCCCTGGCCGATCCCACCACGCAGGACGAAGCGGCCGAACCGCTCCAGCCCTTCGATCACTTCGCCGGCTGTCTGCGCTTCCCCGGTGAATAGACGAAGGGCCGCCGTCATGCGCTCGATCGCTTCCGCGATCGTGTCGAAGCTGAAGATCCACAGCTCCAGGCGGTCCAGCACCGGCCCCAACAGGGTGTCGAGCATGACGATCGCCAGTTCGTACAGCGGCGCCAGGACCGCCATGACAGCCGATCGCAGGGCTTCCCACAGGGGGAGCAGCAAGATCCCCATGATCCGCGCCACTTCAGAGAACAGGCCGCCCACGGCACGGACGACGCGGGCCAGGCTTTCCCAGGCAGACACCAGGGTCGGAAGCAGCCGTCGGCCGCTTTCCGCGATCGACAGGAAGGCGCCAAACGCGGACTCGCCACCACGCAACCAGACGATCAGATCCTCGATCACCAGGCCGATCGCAACGATCCAGGCCACCAGCGGCGACAGGGCGAGCGCCAGCTCGAACACCAGGGCGATGATCGCCAGGAGCACCAGGCCCAGCGTACCCAGGCCGATCCCTGCGATGGCCCCACCGACGATCGAGATCAGCGACACCAGGCCGGACAGGACCGTGATCAGGCCTGCCAGGAACTTGACGCCGGCCAGGGTGGCGACGGCTGCGCCGATCCCCTGAAACACGCGCTCCCAGCCCCCCAGCTTCGTCCTGACGATCTGGTCCGCTCGAAGCATGACCTGGCCCAGCCGGTCGAAGCTGTCCGCGATCGTGTCGGCCACCTGCTCCAGCCGTTGCTGAATGATCTCCCGGTTCGCCTTCCACCAGCTCGTGAACTTGTCGATCATGGTGGTCAGGGCCGGGATCACGGCCAGGCCGATCGTGTTCCTGACGCCTTCCAACACCTTACGGGCGCGCAGCTGGGCGTCTATGAAGTTTTCAGACGCAACGGCGGCCTCCTCGTCAAAAACAAAGCCCAGCTCCTCGGCTTCGCGCATGTAGGCCTCGATCGCGTCCCTGCCTTCACGCAGGAGCGGGACCAGCTTCGCGCCCCCACGGCCAAAAACGTCCTGGGCGATGGCCGCGGCCGTGGTGTCATTCTCGAGCTGGCTGATCGCTTCCGCCGTTTCGAGGAACAGATCCAGGGTGGGCTTCAGCTGCCCCTGGTCGTCCTCGACACTGACGCCCAGGTCGTCAAAGGCCTCGCCCGCTGACGCCAGGCCGCGCTGGGCGTCCCTGGCCGTTTTCGACAGGCGCCGAAGGCCTAGCTCCACTTCAGCGGCGCCGGCGCCTGCCAGCTCTGCCGCGAAGCCCAGGCCCTGCACTTCGCCGGCCGTCAGGCCGACCCGCTTCCCCATTTTCGCGGCTTCGTCGCCTGCCAGGGCTGTCGCCTGGGCCATGCCGACCAGGGCGACCGTGGTGCTCGCCACGGCCGCCGTGGCGAACAGGGCGCCGCTGACGATCGTGGTCATGCCGGCTTTGACGCGGCCCAGGTTGCGATCGAACCGGGTCAGCGCGCGGTTGTCGGCACGGACGCCGATCGCCACCAGGAACTCGCGGATCGTCGCTGCCACGGCTACCTCCTGGGCGGCTTCCGTGGCCGCCTGGCGTTGCGCTTCGCTTCCGCCTTGTCATGGTCGATCTGGATCTTCCGCATAGCGTCCAGCGCGTCCTGTGCCTGGTGTGCGTCCAGTGTATCGCTGAAGGACCAGAAACGCCTGATCAGGTGCAGGCCGTCCGGCACGTCAGGGGACTGGACCAGGCGCCAGATCCACCAGTTCACCCCGTCGGCCGCGGCGCGCTCCTGCACTCGAAGCACGGCGGCCGGTATCCCTTCGCCGGCGTCGTCAGCGCCGGCCCGTGTCGTCGGATCTATGAGATACCGGGCAGCTGAAAAAAACGGTTGATCCGGATCGAATGGTAGGCCGCGGCCAACAGCTCGCCGTAGTTCTGCCGGTAGGCCTGGTCGAAGGCCACGTCGGACCGTAGGGGCTGCCCGTCCCGGTGGGCGTGGCGTAGCAGCTCGCGCACCAGGTCGGGCGCCTGGCCGGTGGCGAGCACCTGGCGAACGGCTGCGCCCAGCTCGTGCCAGTCGACGGCGCCCAGGAGCGCCTGAAGGTCCAGGTCCATGACGGCCTCGAGCCCCCCGGCCTTCCTGGCACCGTCGATCGTTTCGAGGAGATCGCCGGACTGGACGACGCCGGCGACGAGCTGGCCGACGGGCTCTGCGCCCAGGCCGATCAGCTGAAACACCACGCGCTGCCCGTCCAGGGCGCCGTGGGGCGTCAGTTCGTACTGGTGGGGCTGCCCGTCGGCGTCCGAACACTCGAACGTGACAAGCTGGCTGGACTGAAGATCGCCGCCTGGTGCGGTCATGGTGGCCTCCGTGGTTGGGTGGTGCGTTCAGCTTCGAGCTGTCAGCCTGCGACGTAGTTTGGAGCGCCCAGCACCGACGGGCTTGGAAGGTGCAGCCGGAACTCCCGATCGCTGGCCCCCCGTTCCTTCGCCACCGTGGGGCGGCCCAGGAAGGCGCTGTATTCGTCGGATACGCGCTCGCCGCTGATCGGGTCCAGCAACAGGAAGGGCTGGGGCAGGATCGCGGGCTCTGCGTTCTGGAGCTGGAGCAGGCCGGAAAGCAGCGCGTACCCGCGGCTGGTTTCCCTGACCGTGATCGTGGCGACCATGGACCGATCGTTGGTACGGCTGATCGTCGTTTCGCCGTCGGCGCCGATCGTCGCTTCCGCGACGTCCGCGTTTGGTTCGATCGACACGCCGCCGTCCTCTCCGTAGCCGGTGATCGTCACTCCACCGATCACGAGCTGGACCAGCTTGAAGTCGTAAGTTTTCAGCATGGGGACTCCTTACGCCGCCAGCGGGGCGCGTGTGAAGTAGATCGAGAACTCGAAGATCCGGGCGTTCGCTTCGATCTGCGCTTCGCCGGTGAAGCGCAGCCGGCCGGCGTCCCGGTCTGCCTGGGTGATCGTCACGGCCGTCGACCTGGTCTGGTCCTCTGCGAAGTGGCCGGCGCCTTCCCCGATCAGGAACAGCCCGTCCATTTCTGCCAGGACCAGGGCCTGCCCTTCCTGGTCGACCGGGATCTTTTCGCCGCGCGCGCTTTTCGACACGCGCAGGGTGGCGATCCGCTCCTGAAGCCGGGTCGCGTACCAGTCCGCGGACAGGATCTCGTACAGGGGGCGCCCTGCGCAGTTCACGCCGGGATCGAGGTAGAACAGCTCGCCGCCGTAGGGGAGCCCGTTGTTTGCGTAGTTCCCGTCCAGAAAATCCTTTTCCGCCTGGGTGGGCGCCGCGGCGTAGGCTGCGACGTTTTTCAGGCTGCCCTCTGCGACCGCGCTGATCACGTCCGGATCGAAGGCGAGCCACCGGCAGGCCGCGGCCACGTCGGCCCACTGTGCGTCGGTGTCGTGGTACACCACGGCGGTCCGTTCGCGGCCGGCCAGGGTGGCATACGAAGCCGGCAGGCCGCTTGTCAGCCAGTCGGCGTCACTGGACTGAATGAACAGGACGCGCTGTTCCGATTCCACGTCGCCGCTGGTCTGGAGCTGGTTGGCTGCCGCGCGCTTGTCGACGCAGACGCCATAGAAGTCGTCGTCGGCCAGCTTGACCGCCGTGTACCCGGTGCTGTAATCCTCGCCGCCCCCGGTGTCGATCCGGCCCACCTTGATCCGCTGGGGCGCCGGGCTCTGCGCGAACGCGGTCTGGATCGCTGCCAGGGTGGCCGCGGTAATGTAGCCGGCCACCTGGTCAGCCGCGGCCGTGGTCGCGTCCGTGTACGTCACGGTCCGGTTTCCGTTCAGGCTGTTTCCGGCTGCTTCGTCCACCAGGAGCATGACCGTCCCGAACCCGGCCGACTGGACGGGCAGGGCTGCCAGGGTGATCGTGATCCGAATGTTGTCCAGGTGGCTGTTGACGGGCTCTGACATAGGGCAGCTCCTACGGTTCTGTGATCTGGATCGTCAGGTCGCTGGGCGTCCCGGCCTGGGTGCCGTGGCCTGTGTAATCGGTCTGTGTGGTGGTGGCTTCGATCACGGTTTCCGCCAGGCTGGTGTAAGCATACGCGATCTGTACGTCCTGCACCCAGCGATCCTCCCACGAGCTGTCGACCAGGGCGCCGACGTTGATCGGGTCGCCCACCGGGTCGACAGTCAGGCCAGCCTGCTCGAGCAGGAGCAGGATCGAAGGGTGGCGCAGCCGACGGATCGCCGTGGCGATCAGGTCATACGACCCGTCGCCGTAGGCCTCGATCTGCGCCGTGCCGCGGTACTCGCCGCTGACCAGGTGGCCCGGCGTGCCGTTCCGGTCGATCCCCTGGTGCTCCTCTGTTTCGCCGTGCTGGGTGCCTGGGTTCTGAACCAGGACGGCCAGGTACGGCTTCGACGGCCGGGGGCCTGGCTGGCGCTGGCGGATCACCTGGTCGTCACGCAGGACGCCGGGGGCTGGAGCGTCAGGCGGAAGAGCCGCGGCCTTCAGCCAGTCGATCAGCGCCTGGTACACGTCGTCGGTCAGCGCCACGGATCACCCCCTGTCGCTTCGCCTGGCGGCCGTGGGGCGCCGTGAAGGGGTCCAGCCGTGCGCTGACGCCCCCGGATCGTCCGGCGCGCGGACGGGGCGATTCTGGCGACGACCTGGCGCGAGCTGATCAACCTGTCTCCCTGACGCGGATCGCGATCACCTTGACGTGGGGCAGGAGCGGGTGACGCGGCCCCACCTTGACCACTTTGTACCAGGCCCCGTCCACCAGCAAGTGATCGGCCTGGGTGTCCTGGCCGCCAGCGTCCGACGGGTGTTGATCCGTCGTCTGAACGTCGGC
>Ga0180438_10005803_pt1 | contig 16978 bp, 15 predicted proteins | sample SS_ome_12_FD_132455 | JGI IMG/M metagenome (GOLD analysis project Ga0180438, IMG submission 132455) | Hypersaline lake sediment archaeal communities from the Salton Sea, California, USA - SS_3_D_2 metaG | ecosystem: Environmental > Aquatic > Non-marine Saline and Alkaline > Hypersaline >...
GCCGCCGGCAATATAAGACTGTCCCCTCTTGCACCCCTTGCAAAGACCGGCGAGAGGGCCCAAACTAGAGGTTGGTGTATCTTACGGAGGCCCTACATGCGCTTGTCGCTGGGACCAAAATCGACCGAACTTCCCGATTGGGACACGATTTATCGCCAAGGAACGCCGCCCTGGGAGACCGGGTACCCCTCCGGAGAATTAGTACGAATCCTCGACGAGGGGGCTATCGAGCCCGGGGAGACGCTCGAGTTGGGCTGCGGGACCGGTGTCGACGCAGTTTTCCTCGCGCGACGCGGGTTCGACGTTACGGCCGTCGATTCGTCGCCGCTGGCGCTGGAGCGTGCCCGCGTTCGGGCCGAACGAGAAGACGTGCTGGCCCGGTTCGTGCTCGACGACGTGTTTCAGTTCGGCCGGACGGCAGGCCAGTTCGATCTGGTGTATGACGCCGGGTTCTACGATTTCATCCGCGAATTCGATCTGACGGGCTTCCTCGATTTGCTTTGGCGGGTGACGCGTCCCGGGTCGTATTACCTGGCGCTGGCGGGCAGCACCCGCGAGCGGGCAAGCGGAGGTCCACCGCGAGTTTCCAAGGAACAGATCCGCGATGAACTGGGCAGGCTTTTCGATTTCGTTCACTTGCGGCCGTTCCGTTTCGAAAGTCCCCATCGCAAACAGGGCTACCTGGGCTGGTCTTGCTTGATGCAACGGCCGACGACCGCCGGATAAATGCGGTGCTCCCGCGCCATCGGTGCCCGGCTGTGCCCTACGGTTACCAAGAACACGGAGTGATTTCATGCAGAGGATTGGATGGACCGCCATGCTGTTAGGAATGGCCCTGCTGACGGCTGGTTGCGGAGGTCAAGAAGACGTCTCGGACGCTCAGCCAGTCGAATCGGCAACCACAAAGCAACCCGCCGAACCGGCGACGGTGAAGCAGCCGGCCGAACCGGCGGCGGTGAAGCAGCCGTCCCGGCCCGAGTCCGACGTCGCAACACAGCCGGCCGACGTTCCTCCGGCGACCCAAGGCGGCGGCAAGGTGGTCGTTGCGGTGGGAAGAGCGCTGCTGAAAGGCGCCGGCATCACGGTTCCTTCTGACGGTCCGGACGAAGCGCCTGCGTTTGGTCCATAAGCCGGGCCACTACTCGTCGTGCAGCGGAAACACGACCGGTTCGGTCGGATGGTCGGCCGATTCGGCGGGCAAGCGCGGCTCTTCGTGCAATGTGCCCGCTTCCAGCAAACGCACTGCCTGTTCCATCAGTTCGACGTAAGGCTGGTCGCCGAGCGACGGTTCCTTTTCGGTCTCGGGCTCCATATTGACCGTTCGGTCGACCAGGTACAAGGGGCGGGCGCGGACCTGGTCGTAGATGCGGATCACGTACTCGCCGAGGATGGCGATCCCCATCGCATTGAGTGCCCCGAAGAAGCTGCCCAGCAGCATGTGCGACGTCCAACCGGGGATCGCGTAGTGGGTGAACAACTTGCAGAACAGCGAGAAGCAACTCAACCCCACGAACAACACAGCCGCCAGGAAGCCGATGACGTGGAAGATTATCAGCGGAAACGAGGAGAACGAGAAGATGGCCGTCTTGGCCAGCCGTGTCAGCCCGCGGAGTGAAACGCGGGGCGAATCGTCGTAGCGGGCGTTCCGCTCCACCTCGATGCCCGTCTGCCGGAAACCAACCCAGCACCGCAAGCCGGGAAAATAGCGGTCGCTCTCACCCAGGGCAACGATCTGCCGGGCCACGCGGCGGTCGACCAGGCCGAAATTGCCGGCGTCGACCGGGATCCGCACGGAGGCCACCCGGGACATCAGCCGATGAAACGCCGCAAACAGCAGCTTCTTCCACCAGGTTTCTTTGCGCCGCGTCCGGACGGCGTAGACCACGTCGTAGCCGGCATGCCACTGCCGGACGAATTGCGGGATCGCCTCCGGTGCGTCCTGCATGTCGGAGTCCATCAACACCACGGCATCGCCCCGGGTATGGGCCATGCCGGCCTGGACCGCCGCCTGGTGGCCGAAATTGCGCGAAAGGTGAATCACGCGCACCCGGCCGTTCCCGGCGGCCAATCGGTCGAGCACGTTGGGGCTGTCGTCGCTCGAACCGTCGTTGACGAAGACGATCTCGTAGTCGGCCTCGGTCTCGGCCATCGCCTCGGTGACGTGCTGCAACAACAACGGCAACACGTCCGCCTCGTTGTAAACGGGAAGGACCACGCTGATCAGCGTTTCGCGCAAGGGAGGTCTTTCGGAAACCGGCCGGTCGTTCATGGGAGTTTGTCCTCGCCTGGTCGCCCCGCCGGCGGAACCTGTCCACCGGCAAAGCAAATCAACACCATCGCCAATCCCAAACAGGAAACGGCCCGTCCGCGGTGCAGGCTGCGTGGCCGGAACTCGAACACGACTTGCCGTTGTCCCGGCCCAACCGGGCAGCCGATGAAATCACCGTTGACTCGCACCACCTGCTGCGGGCTACCGTCAACTATAGCTTGCCATCCGGGATGAAAGCTCTCGGAGACGACCAGCAGTTGTGGCGTGGAACAGTCGCACTGGATGTGCAGGCGGCCCGGCCGCTCGGCAACCAAAGTGGCCTTGCCTGGGGGGGAATCGGGCAGAGCGAGCGGGACGTTGGTCAAAGCGGTCGTCTCCAGGTCGATCTGCTCGATGTCGCGGGCCGGATCTTGGCTGAATCGCGCGCGGCTCACCAGACGCACCCACGGCAACGGTCTGGGCACCTCCAGCCACTCGCCCGGGTGTTTCCACAGCCCTTCGATCTCGCCGGCTGCTTTGCTCTTCTTGAGCCAGCGCACCGAGGCACTCCGCAGCGCCGCCAACCGGCGATAATCGAGGTTCCGCTGGGGTTCCAAACCGGCATAACCGTCGGCCCGATGCCAACCGGCCAACGTCATCTGGTTGCCGGTGCGCCGCACGCGTTGGTTGTATGGCAGCGGCGAGGTCATCACGCGCCCGTCGACGCCGGCCGGTGGCGTGGCGGCGGACGCGACGTACTGTCCCAGGCGAAACGTCTGGGGATAGACGGCGTAGCTGAGTCCATAGACGCCCAGATCGGCCGCGGCAAACAGAATCAATCCTACCAGGGCCGCTTTGAAACCGCGCGCGGCCAGCACGACCAAGGTCGCGGCGGTTCCCAGGAGAAGCGGCCCGGCTAGCACGGCCTGAGTCGAGGCCGTCCACGACTCGCTGCCGGAAAGCAAACCGAACCCTGCCGCTGCCACACTTGCGCCCACCACGATCCACAGTGAGGTGTGTTGCCTCCAGGGCACGCTTTGCGGCGTGCCGCCTCGCTCGCCGCAGGCCCGCTGGTAGTCTCTCGCCAGCAGGACGAAACCGATCGCCGCCATCACGGCCGCGGCCAGATGAAACAAGAGAATGTATCGACAGGGGCAGCGGAAGTCGCCGACCACGGGAAGGTAGGTCTGCAGGTAGTAGAGTTTCCCGTATTGGCCGAACGCCAGAAACATGGCCAACAATCCGAAGATTGCGGCCGACCGGGCCAGTCGTTTCATCGAGCCCAGTTGGTCCTGACGGATCAGCACCCAAACGATCAGCATCAACGGGGCGGCTCCGGCGTAGAGCCCGGCCTCGTGCGTGTTGTTCCCGACCACTCGGTCGCTCAACAAGTAGGGGGCGACCAGTTGCACCAGGTTCGAGGGAGGTAGCGAATTCCAGAAGGCGACCGTTTCTTCCGTCGCATGCCGCGTGCTTTGCGTTAGCGCATCGATGGTGGGTAAGAGTTGCACGGCGCCAAGCAGCAATCCAATTCCCTTGGCAACGACCAAGCGACCCCAACGATCGTTCAGCCGGAGGAAGATGACGTAAGCGGCCTCGGCAATCAGCGAGAACCAGACGTATTGCGGGTAGCCCAGCAAGATCTGCGAGCCGGTCAGCAAGGCGATGGCCGCCTGGGCCCCGGTCACTTTGCGGCGGCTCCCGTCGAGCATCACCACGTCGATCGCCCAGAGCAGCCACGGGATGTGGGCCACGACGGCGATGGCGTTGGGATGAAGGAAGTGCAATAAGTTGAATCCGGAGAAGGTGAACAGCAGGCTGCCCAGCATGGCGGCGTCGCGCCGCTTCAGCCGCCGCCGCAGGAAGAACCAGGTGCCGACCAGCATGGCCGGGTAGGGAATCAACCAGTCCCAGGCCACCGCGGCGCGAAGCGGCAGGCACGCATAAAGCACCAGGTGCAGCGGATGATACGTGCCGGCCTGGCCCTCGCCGGTGAGGTAAAAACCTGAATAGATCTGCGGCATCCAATCGAACGGCTCGCCTTGGGCCAGTTGCCGGGCGTAGAACGCGCGAATAGGCAAATGGTAGGCCCCCAGATCGTCCCGGGTATAGACGCGGCCGGCGAAAAAGGGCCCGGCCATTGCGCCCAGCAAGATCAGGCTGGCCAGCAGCGACCAGGCAAACAGGTCCCGTGGGGTGCGATCCGCCGACGGTGGCGACGATTTTTCGGGTAAGTGGGGCATACGGAGGCCGCGGCAACGCGTGCCGGCGTTCTGCGGGAAGTGTTCCGTCCTCTGCGACAAGTTAATCATAGGTTCTATTGAGTGGCCGAATCGCAAGGTCGCGTCGGGTGGCGTTATTACTTCGTGCTCTCCCCTGGTTCCCAAGCTGGAGTTTGGGAACCAGGAAAGAGATGCTTCTTTCGCCACAGAAACGACTTGGGGTGCGACTGACGGCCGCGGCCTTGTGGCGGCGGCGTTACAACCGGAATCCCTTTCGGAGAAAACCGTCGAGCCACTCCAGATTTCCTCAACTTCCCGATTTGACATCGGGGGAACGTGACCTAGGTTTAATTACAAAGGCTCGGCGCGCATGCGTCGGCCTTGGCGGGGCGGCCCAGAAGGTCGCCAACACATTGGGACGCTTTCCGGCAAACAACGTTCGACTGACTTATCGAGTCGGAAAATCCCGGTGTGCGTGAGGCCTGTAGCCTCTTCATTCTCGACAAAGGCAAACCGGTCGTGAGGTCGGGACGCAAAGCCAAGGGCCAGGGGAAACCGATCCGCTGGCAGCCGGGCTGCCGAAAGAGTGAATACGATTCGGCAAGTGGCGAGAGAGAGGCTTGTTTCGTTTCAAAACGGGGACCGAGAGGTATGTTGCAGGCCAACGCCGGTTCACTGAACCGGTGAAGTACTTCGAGGGACCCAAACCGTTTTTAGGTTCCGGTTGGTCTTCGTTGCCGGAGACCCGTTACTGGAATGGAGGAAAATTCTATGAAGTCGCTTGCTAAGAAGATGCATCGTTTCCTCGTTTCGGAGGATGGCCCCACTGCAGTCGAGTACGCGGTGATGCTGGCGTTGATCATCATTGTTTGTCTGGCGGCCATCAGCTCGATCGGCACCCAGGCGAGCACCACATTCAACAACGTTCAGGCATCGTTGAGCGCCGGCAGTTAGTGCCGCGCGACCCGCCGGACTCGATGCGATGGGTCCGGATGCAATCTCCGTCAGCACGGGAAGACCCCCCTCGGCGCCGCTTTTTGGCGCCGAGGGGCATTTTTGGACCTATACGTTTAGATAGAGACTTTTGCCGTAGGAGTCAAATCATGGATCCGGTCGTCCCCGCCGAATTGTTCCACGGCGCCGTGGAGTTGGTGGTTTACCTGCTCACGGCGGTGGGGGCGCTGTTGAGTTTTGTATTGACCGGCCGTGCCTGAGCGGAAGTCGATCCCACCTTGGTGGGACCGAAAGATCATATCGCCCCACCGTAAGACGGAGACAAATGGATATGTTTGGACTTTCCCCCTTTGAAGGCGCCCCGGCAGAGACGTGGCAAGTTTGGCTCGTTGCGGTGGCACTGGTTGTTGCGGCCGTCATTGACGGATGGAAACTGAAGGTCCCCAACTGGCTGACGTTTCCGCTGATTATCAGCGGCTGGGTTTTCAGCGCCATCTACTTTGGCTGGGCCGGCCTGGGGTGGAGCCTCCTAGGTACCGCCGTCGGTCTAGCACTCCTCTTGCCGGCATATGCCATCGGCGGCATGGGCGCCGGGGACGTCAAGCTCCTGGCCGGTGTGGGCGCCTGGGTCTGGGGAACCAACACGTTCCTCGCCTTCTGCCTCTCGGCTATCTTCGGCGGCATCATTGCCGTGGTCATGGTTGTTTGCCAGAAGCGATGGAAGCATCACCAGAGTCAATTCTGGGCCATCCTCTCGGAGATCATGATCGTGCGAGATCCGAACCAGTTGTCCACCATGGCTGCCGAACGCAAAAGTTCCATGCTGCTGCTACCGTATGGAATTCCCATTGCCATCGGGACGATCGTCTACTTCATCTGGACGGGAATGCTCGTATGAAAACTCCCAGCTTGCCCAAAGTTAACATTCTGCGAAATCCATCAGCATCGGAAGGTGGCTGGCGCAGGCAAGTTGCGTCGGAAAAGAAGGTTAAACTGGAGGAGCTTTGCTGGCCTTGCCGAAGAAATCGACGTGGCGCAGCAGCCGTCGAGTTCGCTGTGGTTGCGCCCATTTTCCTGTTGATGATCTTTGGAATAATCGAATTCGGGCGGATGGTGATGGTCCAACAGATCCTCACGAATTCGTCCAGAGAAGGCGCGCGCATCGGCGTCTTGGATAGCAGTGCGGAGGCGGACGTCAAACAGAAGGTGATCGACCACGCGTCGGCGGGCCGCGTGACCCTTTCACCGGACGATATTACGGTCATTGCGATTGACGGCGAATCGCCCTACGCCGAGAAAACCTATGCAGCAGCCGATTACGGAGACTCTATCGAAGTTACGGTTTCCGTGCCTTTCAATCAAGTAAGTTGGCTACCTTCGTCGTTTTTCGGTAATAGCGATACAACTTTGAGTGCAACTACGGTGATGCGGCGCGAAACGGTGCCCTAGGCGCCGTGGTCGCCGTACCCGGCCGAATGGGGTCGGTTCCTGGTATTAAGTCCGTCCGGGGCTTGCGGGAGAGGTTATGCGAGGCAAATCATTCGCTCTGTTGGTGTTGGCATTGGGGTGCGGTCTGGTGGCTTCGATCGGGATCACCCAGGTGATGTCGAAGCAAGGCAAGGATGCGTCGACACCGGCAGGAGATACGCAGTCGATCTTCGTGGCCATGGAGGACATCGCCTTTGGCGAGTCCGTTACTTCCCAGGTGCTCCGCCTGGAGGAATGGCCCAAGGGCAAGGTCCCCGAGGGGGCTCTCAGCAAAATCGAAGACGTCGAGGGGCGTCGCACTCGAACCATACTCTACGCCGGCGAGCCCCTCCTGGAACGTAAACTGCTCGCCAAAGGCGACAGCGGTCCAGGAGTGAGCAACCGAATTCCCAAGGGGTACCGGGTGATCTCGGTACAGGTCGACAAGGTCAGCGGCAGTTCCAGCATGATTCTGCCGGGCGATCGGGTCGACGTGATGCTGTATCTGACCCGGAGCCCGGGAAGCGGCACCTACCAGGCGACCACGCGAACCATCCTCCAGGACGTCAAGGTGTTCGCGGTGAACGACGTGGTCGGGTTGGAATCGGACCAGAACGACACGTCGATCGTTGCGCAGACCATCTCGTTGCTGGTCACGCCGGAGCAGGCGCAACAGGTGATGTTGGCCACGGAGATGGGTAAGATTCGCCTGGTGATGCGCAGTCCGGAGGACCAGGACCAACCCGAGGTGGGCGACTCCACCGTTTCCGACATCTTCGGGCTGGCCGACGGCGCAGACCGCGAACAGGAGAGGCGGGCGATGGAGGCGCCGCAAACCGAGGAGACACCCGGCCGCGGTCTCGGCGGGCTGCTCAACAGCCTGCGGACCCAAGTCACCGCGGCGGCCCAACGGAGTGCGGCTTTACCGACGCCGTCCAAAGTTCAAAGACACACCATGCGAATCGTCAGCGGGGGTAACGTGACGGACATGGTGCTCGAATCGAGCGTCGATCGTTCGCCAGAGGAACCCGAACGCTGGAGAATAGGCGGCCCCGCTGGGGAGTCCGTTTTCGATTCGACGGGCGGGTTGCCCGCAGAGAGCCCGCCCCAAGCCCAACCACCTGCGGAGGAGGATCAAACGTCGGAAGAAGACGAGGTCCCGACTGAAACTCAAGAGGGCAACTAGCAACCGATTCATTACGGAGATGATTCGGTATTCGGCGACAGGGAGCGTCGGCAACACGGAAGACTTGTTCCGGATTCCCCAGTCCGGACGTTGCTGCGAGGAAACAAGGATGTTATTGCAGACTCTTCAACGGCATGCTGCGCCGTTTTGGGCCCTATTGGTTTTGGCGCTGACCGCCGTCCATGCGATACCGGCATGGGCGCAGCAGCCGGCAGACACGCGCTCGATCACGTTCAAGATCGAGAACGCCAACGAGCGGATGGAAATGACGGTTAATACGAGCCGGCGCCTGACGCTCGACCATAAGATCCCCGAAGCCCAGGTCAACAACCCCGACATTCTGGAACTCGTGCCGCTTTCGCCGAACACGATCCAGGTGTCGGCCAAGGCGACCGGGGTGACGCAGGTCAACCTGTTCGGCGAGAACCAGAAGGTCTACACCATCGACGTGATCGTCTACGCCGATGTTCGGGAACTGGAACTGAAACTGCAAGCATTGTTTCCCAATGCTTCGCTGAAGGTGGTGCCCGTCGGCGAGGGCGTGCTGATTTCCGGCTTCGTCGATCAGCCCGAGCACGTTCCGCTGATCGTGCGGATCGCCGAGGAATACTACCCCAAGGTGATCAACAACATGGCCGTCAGCGGCGTCCGTCAGGTGTTGCTGCACGTGAAGGTGATGGAGGTTTCGCGGAGCAAGCTGCGGTCGGTGGGATTCGATTTCTCCCAGTTTAGCGGCGCCAACACGTTCCAGTCGAGCATTAGCGGATTGCTGCCGGTGGTCGAGCGGACCTCCGAGGGAGGACTCACCGAGTTCGACTTGACGTACAGTGGCAACCCGACAATGCAGTTCCACGTCTTCGACGGGAACAACGCCTTCTTCGGCGTGCTGGAAGCCATCCGCCACGACCGGCTGGGGAAGATCCTGGCGGAACCCACGATCGTGGCCGTCAGCGGGCGGCCTGCCTATTTCCGCGTCGGCGGCGAAATCGGCTACCAGCTCAGCAGCGGCATTACCGGTCCGTCGGCCGAATTCAAGCAATACGGCACCCGAATCGACTTCGTGGCCTTGGTCTTGGGGAACGGCCGGATCCGCCTGGAAGTCCGACCCCTGGTCAGTGAAATCGACGCCGCCAACAGCGTCGGGAACATCCCCGCGCTGAAAACCCGGGAGGTCGACACGGGAGTGGAACTTCAGGCGGGTCAGACGCTGGCCATCGCCGGATTGGTCCAGAATCGTATCGAGGCCCAAAACCGCGGCGTGCCCTGGATCAGCGAGGTTCCCTACCTGGGGGCCATGTTCCGCCGGGTGGAAGAGCAGAACAACGAGGTCGAATTACTGATCATGGTGACGCCCGAGTTGGTCGAAGCCATGGACGCCGACGAAGTCCCACTTTGCGGTCCCGGAATGCGCACCACCAGCCCCAGCGATTGGGAACTTTACCTGCGGGGTCACCTTGAGGTTCCTAACTGCTGTCCGGGTTGTAACGGATCCGGCTGTGCACATTGCGCTGGTGAGGGGATGCCGGGTCCGGAGGGCGTGCCGGTTCTCCAACCTGGCGAGTTGCAGGGTCCGCCCAACGCGAATTCGGCGGCGGCTGCCCGGCACAATCGACACGCCCTGCCCAAGTCGCAGCCCTCTGGGGCCAATTCCCCGCCCCGCGCGCAAAACGCGGAGCCGCGTTTCATCGGGCCGGTCGGTTATGACGTAGTAGAATAGTATGGGTCCGTGGTTGATGATTTGAAGGCAACGGACGGGGCCGCCTTTGACAGTATCTGGTCCCGAGGTCAAGATGCGCCCTACTGATCGCGATTGCAATGAGTAACGTCCTTCGACTGGCGATAGTAGACCCCGACGACTCGCAGCGGGAATCGCTGAAGAGCTTGTTGTTGGGGATGGATACAATCTGGCTGGAAGCCGAGTGTTCGCGATACGAGTTCTTCTCCGACGTCGTGGCTCAGACCAATCCCGACATCGGTCTGGTGGCCATCGACCGCGATACGGACAAGGCACTCGAGCTGGTTTCCCAGCTCGGCCAATCTTCGCCCGAGTGCGCCGTGCTGGTGGTCAGTTCGTCCAGCGACGGCAACCTGATCTTGCAGGCGATGCGCGCCGGAGCCAAGGAGTTTCTCACCCAACCACTGCGGATCGAAGACTTGCTGGCCGCCTTGAGCCGGATCAGCGAGCGCCGCTTCGGGCGCGACGAAAACCGGCCGCGCGGAAGCCGCGTGATCGCCGTGGCGGGGTCGATCGGAGGAGTGGGTACGACCAGCCTGGCGGTCAACCTCGGCTGTTCGCTGGCGTCCGATGCCAACAACTCCGTGGCACTGATCGACCTGGACCTCTGCCTCGGGGACGCCGACGTCTTTCTCGACATCATCCCCGACTACACGCTCGTCGACGTCGCGCAGAACGTCACCCGGCTTGACTTCACGCTGCTGAAGCGATCGCTGACCAAGCACAGCTCCGGACTGTACCTCTTGCCGAGGCCCGTGCAGCTGGAGGATATCGGCCTGATCAGCGCGGAGGACATGCAACGGGTGATCGGGCTAATGAAGGCGACCTTCACGCACTTGGTGCTCGACTTGTCGAAGAGCTATAGCGCCATCGACTTGATCGCACTGGAAATGGCCAACGACGTGCTGCTGGTCACGCAGCTCGATCTGCCCTGTCTGCGGAACGTGGTTCGGTTGATGATGTCCTTCGGCGAGATGCAAGGGATCGCGGACAAGGTGAAAATCGTGATCAACCGTGTCGGTTTTCAAAGCGGCCAGATCACGCTGAAGAAGGCCGCGGAGACGATCGGCAAAGACATCTTCTGGCAACTCCCCAACGATTACCGAGCGATGATCGACGTCCGCAACAACGGGATTCCGCTGATTGAGCACGCCCCCAAGGCCGCCATCACCCAATCGATCGTGACGCTGGCCGAAGCCCTCGGCAGCGAGCAGAAAGCGGCAGTCGGGGGGGTCGGCGGCAAGAAATCGGGGATTGGCCGTCTCTTCCAGCTTTGGCCTGGCAAAGCGGAATGACTCGCGCAAGCCGGACGAGACAACCGGCCCTCCCCCCAAGAACCCTACCGCCGGCACTTTTCTCCCATCAGCCGGTGATTGCCTAATTGCCCCTTCCGCTCATTCGTGAGCTATGATTTTTTAGGCGCTCTTCAAGCCGTGAGCCAACGGGTTCTCGGCTCGCCCTCATCACGCCCGGTTACAACCGTGGTGATGCGTCGGAGAGAATCCTACTGACGCAGGAGTTGTGGTAGACAGAACGGAACCTTTCGATGGCAAAACCGACGGCAGCTTTACGTCCCACCGAATCGACGGAAACCAGCTTCGAGGAGCTCAAGCAGCGGATTCACAGCAAGCTCGTCGACAAGCTCGACTTGTCGCGGGTGGGTGAGCTGGAAGGCGATACCCTGCGGCGCGAGATCCGCCTGGTCGTCGAACACCTTTGCGACATCGAGGACACCCTGCTGAACCGCAACGAGCGGGAACGGCTGATCTCGGAGGTGCTCGACGAGACGTTCGGCCTGGGACCGCTGGAGATGATCCTTAAAGACTCCAGCATCAGCGACATCATGATCAACGGGCCGAAGAACATTTACGTCGAGCGCCGCGGCAAGATGGAAAAGACGAGCGTCGTATTCCGCAACAACGATCACCTGATGCAGATCATCGATCGCATCATCTCGAAGGTGGGCCGCCGCGTCGACGAAACCTGCCCCATGGTCGACGCCCGAATGCTCGACGGCTCCCGCTTCAACGCCATCATCCCCCCGCTGGCACTGGACGGGGCCTCGGTATCCATCCGCCGCTTCGGGGCCAACCCCTTGAAGTTGGAAGACCTCCTCAACTACAAGGCCTTCACGCCCGAGATGGTCATGCTTCTGGAGGGCGCGATCAAGGCCCGGCTGAACATCATCATTTCGGGCGGCACCGGTTCGGGTAAGACGACGCTGTTGAACACGCTGTCGAGTTTCATTCCCAACACGGATCGAATCATTACGGTCGAAGACGCCGCCGAATTGCAGCTCCAGCAGGACCACGTGGTTCGGCTGGAGACGCGGCCTCCGAACATCGAGGGCAAAGGAGCCATCACGGCCACCGACCTGGTGCGCAACGCGCTGCGTATGCGGCCCGAACGCATCATCATCGGCGAGTGCCGCGGACCCGAAACGCTCGACATGTTGCAGGCGATGAACACGGGCCACGAGGGATCGCTGACCACCATCCACGCCAATACCCCCCGCGACGCGATCGCCCGAATCGAAACCATGATCATGATGGCCGGCTTCGAACTGCCGCTGAAGGCGATGCGCACCCAGATCGCCAGCGCCGTGGACTTGATCGTGCAGGCTACACGGCTTCAGGGCGGGCCCCGCAAGATCACGTACATTACCGAGATCGTGGGGATGGAGCAGGACACGGTCGTGATGCAAGACATCTATCGGTTCGAGAAGGACGGAATCGACGAGACCGGCAGGGCCTATGGCCGCTTTGTGGCCACCGGGGTGCGGCCCACGTTTATGAACCGGCTGGAATCCGCCGGCGTGCGTCTGCCGTCAAGCGCTTTCCGCGAACGCGTTATGCTCCAGGATTGAAAAACATGAGTCCGCTTCTTTTGGCAATTGTCGGATTTGTCGGCGTGGCCGCCCTGGTGGGCGGCCTGGCGATGGTCTTGAGAGACAGGCCGGGCAGCAAGGTCGAAGACCGATTGGACATGCTGACCAGTACGTCCGCCGCGTCCTCCAAAGAGAACCTGGCCAAGCAAGCCAGCGTCCTGAGCCGCCCGCTCGACCAGGTCCCCAGTTTCTTCGAAGAGTTTCTGGCTCGCTTCGGCAACATTAACGTGTTGTTCGAACAGGCCGACACCTCCCTGACGCTCAGCAAGCTGCTGTTGATTTCGGTCGTGATGGGCATCGCCGGCGCCGGAATGGGAGTCACCCTGGGAGTCCACGCCGCGCTGTTGCCCTTGGTCGCGCTGCTGATGGCCTGCGTACCCCTGATATGGGTCATGTTCCGCCGCAAGCGCCGCCTGAAAGCCTTCGCCGCGCAACTGCCCGACGCACTGGAGATGCTCGCCCGCTCGCTTCGGGCAGGGCAAAGTCTCGCGTTCGGGTTCAACATGGTGTCGGGCGAGATGAGCGATCCGATTTCCAAGGAATTCGGCCGCGTGTTCGAAGAGCAGAACCTGGGGATCCCGCTGGAGGAGACTCTCGAGGGGCTCACCGACCGCATCCCGAACCTTGATCTGAAGTTCTTCGCCACCGCCGTCGTTCTGCAACGTCAAACGGGCGGCGATCTGGCCGAAATTCTGGATAAGATCGGAAACCTGATCCGCGAGCGGTTCAAGATCTGGGGGCAGGTCCAAGCGTTGACCGGCGAAGGGCGTCTCTCGGGCGTGGTGCTGTTGGCCCTGCCCGTTGTGCTGTTCGCAGTCGTCTACCAACTCAACCCCGACTACATCATGCTGCTGTTCGAGGATCCCATGGGAACCAAGATGCTGGCCGGCGCCGTCGTCCTGCAAGTCCTCGGAGCCTTGATGATTCGGAAGATCGTGAACATCAAAGTGTGAGCGAAGAGAAGCCGTGATATTTGCAGCTGACCTGATCGATTTCGAAATGCTTGTTCCACTGGCTTTGTTCGGTGCCGTTGCCGCCTTGGCATGGTGGGCCCTGGAACTGGTCGCCGCCGGAAAACCCCGCGCCGTGGAACGTCTCGATGAACTCAGAAACCCCGGCGGCCGACGAAATCGGAAAGACGACATCGCCCTGAAAAAGGCCGATCGGATGGCCAAAATGCTGGAGAGAGCCACTCCCGCACTGGCCAAGCCGCTGCAGCCGAAGGACGAGATGGGACTCGGGAAGCTGAAAACCAAACTGGCCAATGCCGGCTTCCGCGGCGAAACGGCCGGCAGCATTTTCCTGGGCATGAAATTCCTCGGGCTGATTCTGGGAGGGCTGTTCGGCGGCGGTGCCCTGGTCGCCGTCAAGGGCGTCAGCCAGAATTCCCTCCTCTCGACCGTCGCCATCGCCGGAATATGCTTCTACCTGCCCGATATCTTCGTGGGCCTGATCGCCAGAAGCCGGAAACAGGCCATCTTTCTCGGCCTGCCCGACGCGCTGGACCTGATGGTCGTTTGCGTCGAGGCCGGGTTGGGACTGGATCAGGCGATGCGCAAAGTCGCCGAAGAGATGGGCAAGATCTACCGCGTGCTGGCCGAGGAGTTCGCCCTGGCCAATTTCCAACTGCAAATGGGCCGACCGCGGCCGGAGGTGCTCCACGAACTGGGGATGCGGACCGGCGTCTCCGATCTTCGAAGCCTCGCCGGCACGTTGATTCAGGCCGACAAGTTCGGCTCCAGCATCGCCCAGGCCCTGAGGGTGCAAAGCGACTCGATGCGCACCCGGCGACGGCAGCTCGCCGAGGAAAAAGCTGCTAAGACCGCCGTCAAGCTCATCTTCCCCCTGGTGATCTTCATCTTTCCCGGCATCTTCGTGATCCTGGTCGGCCCCGCCGCCATCACCATGGTCCGCGACATGTTCCCCATGATGCAGGGGCAATGAACCGGTCGGGTTATCGGTATTGTATCGGCGGAAACTGTCATAGCCGGGCGGCCCCCATTGCCGATAACTACTCTGGTGTCGCGCGGATGTCGCAGACGGCACCGGTGTTCTGTCGTTGGCGTGGTAGGGGTAGTCAACCGAGGGGGGGTCTGGAATGTTGGTTCCGATCGTTCGTGTGGCGCTGCTGATCCTTGTGAGCCTGGCCTGTACGGTGCCGGCGCAAGCCAACTGGATCAGCGATTTTATCCACAGTGTGGTGCGAGACACCAAACGCCGCAATTGCTGGCCCAAGCCGTTTACTTGCCCCGACTTCGACGCGGTACGGGCGCCCTTCGCCATCATGGTGGAGAACGGCTGGCGACGTCAGAACATGCTCGGCGACCACCACTTTGACTCGGAAAACAATCAGCTGACGGAATCCGGCCGGCTGAAACTCCGCTGGGTCCTCACTGAAGCACCGCGGCAACACCGCGTCGTCTACGTCAACACGGCGGATACGGCCGTGGCAACCGCGGAAAGATTGAACTCGGTGCGATTGGCGGTTACCCAACTGGCTCCCGAAGCTGAAATGCCCCCGATCCTCGAAACCGACATTCCCTCACATGGGTGGTCAGCCGAACGGGTGGACTCGATCACGCGGAAATTCCAGCAAGCGACCCCCGAACCGGTGTTGCCGTCGGCATCGAGCGGTGATGGCGGCGGATAAGCGACGCAACGCTGACAAGGCACGCGCGGGTGTCGTCCGGTCTTGGCTTGTGTCGCCTCTCGGGCAGCACCGTTGAACGTCCTTTTGCCCGGATCTCACAGCGCGCGGTCCGTAGCCGAAGTCACCAGACTTTGGCGGCGTCACGAGGCGGGCCAGATTCCGGGCGGTTCGTCTACCGGAATCCCTCACGAGATTGCTCTTCCGGGCTTTGTGACCTCCGTGCATTCCGCGCGCCGAGCACCTTGCATGTCCGCAACGTCTCGGGCAAGACATCTCTGTTGCTTGCCCTTCGCGAGAACCGGTCGTTGCCCCAAACTACCCCCTCCTGTTCCTCCGTTCGTCGACCCCTGCAATCGCTAGAGTCGTCAATTCTCCCCCAATTACCCAGATCGATTGCAGGAGAGGCCGATTGCGGGTCGATTTGTAGATTGAGGTGGCAGGACCGTTGTCGGGCGCCACGGACGCGCGCCCGAACGTTCCCGCCTGAAGCCAAGCCCTCAGTGGCTTCGCAACACGGAGGTGTCCTGTGGGAAGAGCGTCGCTAGCAATTATGGGAATGGGGCTGGTTGTTTCTGTCGGGATATGGGCCGCCGAACCATCGAGGTGTGCCGCCGAAGACCGTCTCCCGACGCTGCCGCTGGGGCCATCCGCCCCGGCCGCCGAGAAGCCGTCTCTCGGCGAGTCGATCTCATCGGGATTCAAGCGGGGTGCGAAGAAGTTTTCTGAGATGATTACACCCAAGACGCCCGTCAAGCCGGCCCCCGATGCGGTCTCGCTGGCCGCAAAACCCGATCCTTCGGCCGAACTCTATACGGCCGTGGGGCGGCTGTACCAACAGTCGGGAAGGACGGTGGAGGCAGCCGAGCAGTTTGAAAAGGCCCTGAAGATCACCCCGAACCATCTCGGCGCCTTGCTGGCCTACGCCCGGCTCCGGGACAGCCTGGGAGAAACGGCCGAGGCCCAGAGACTCTATGAGCAGGCCACCAAAGCCCACCCGAAGCAAGCCTCGGCGTTCAACAACATGGGAGCGTTCTACGGACGCCACGGCAAGCTCCGCGAGGCCGCCGTCGCGATGAACCGTGCGATCCGGTTGGAGCCCAAGCAGGCCAAGTATCGCAACAATCTGGCCGTCGTGCTGGTGCAGGCGGGAAGGACGCGAGAGGCCTTTGATCAGCTTCGGGCCGTGTCGACCGAAGCGGTCGCCTATTACAACCTGGGATATCTGCTGGTAAAGAAGGGTCAGACGCAGTTGGCCAGGCAACACTTCGATCTCGCCCTGCAGCGCGACCCGTCGATGGTGCCGGCCAGGCAAATGTTGGCACAGCTGCCAGGCGCTCCGCGGCAACGGCCCGCTACTCCTGCGCAACGGACTCCGGCACCTGGCGGTCCTCCGAGTGTCGAAGTTCGGCTGGGGAACGGTTCCGGGCAACCGGCCGGACAGGCCCGATCCGTCCGTCCCTCCCACCATTCGGGGCCACCCCTGGCGCCGGCGCGCCGTCCCGACGCGAAGCATCCAAGCCCTCAGCCCCGGGGAAGCCAAGCGGTCGCCCGGGCACCGCGGTCAAGCGGGGAGCTGCCGATGCCTCCTTTACCCCCCAGTCTAGAGGCTCTCCGGCGATTGCCGCCGAC